>Ga0256837_1002138_pt1 | contig 12594 bp, 15 predicted proteins | sample 4562384metaG_FD_185976 | JGI IMG/M metagenome (GOLD analysis project Ga0256837, IMG submission 185976) | Hydrothermal vent microbial communities from Guaymas Basin, Mexico - 4561-384 | ecosystem: Environmental > Aquatic > Marine > Hydrothermal vents | place: Mexico: Guaymas Basin | collected... | reverse complement strand
ATATAGTACAAAATCCACCCTTAGCACGTTCTTTGTATAGTGAAGTTGAAGTAGAACACCCAATTCCAGAGACACTCTTTGCCGCAGTAGCTGAAGTCCTTGCTTATGTTTACAAGATGAATAAAAAATAGTATATAATTTTATTAGACTTCTTGCAAAACTCCTTTGAGGCTTATAGGAGTTTTGCAAGAAGTCTATTATCTTAATAATTTGGTAGGTCCGTTTGATACCACAAGATGAAATCAAGAAGATAAAACATATAGTGGTAGAGTATGATAAAAACCATTTCATACAGGCAAGTATTTTATACTCTTATATGCTATCTTTACATAAAAAAGTCTCTTTGTATGGAGCTGAAGAAGTTAGCAGGTATGCTTTTTTACCCTGGTATGAAAAATCACGATTACAAAAACCTGTATCAGCAGATTTTTATTTTTCTGTTAATAATATAGAACTTCTTGATCTTTACTTTTATTTTAAAGAAAACAAGATTAAAATTAATAAAAAGATTGCAACTGCTTTTTTTGCTGGTTTTTTAGAACAGTATGAAAATTTTTTAAGTAGTGCATGTGATGGCACGATCTTTGCTATCGTTAGTGAATTGATAGAATATGGTGCAGAACGTCAGTTGTGCATTGAAGAACTTACACAGAAAATTCCATTACGAATTTTTCGTTTAAAAGCAATAGCTTATAAAAAACTTCTTTTACAGCAAAATGGTGAAGTTGCCTATGTGGATCTTGATGAAAAAGATTTTATAACTACAGGGGCTCAGTGGTGTGATGTGGATTTTATAGCGAAAGAAATTTTAAGTCTTGTGAATGTAAAAGAAGTTATGATCATAAAAAATGATGAAAAGAATAAAATAATTAATTTAAAGAAGGAAGTTTACTTTGAGAAGAAAAAATAACTCTTCAATCGGTCTTTTATTGGTGTTTGCTCTTATTATAGCAGCGACTTTGTATGTTTATTTTTCAGAAACATTTGAGCGAAAGGCTCCTACTATTTCATTAGAGAAAAATAATGGATACTGGAATTTGAAAAAACCATTAAAAATTAAGATTAGTGATGATAGTGGTATTCAATCTTATAAAATTATAATGCATACGCAAGATGGTGACAAAACATTACAGTACGAACAGCTTTTAGCTCCACAAAAAGAGTTAAATCTTGCAGTCAAACCACCGCGTGGCTCTTATACTATGAAAGATAAAGAACTTACTTTAGTTGTTCAGGCACAAGATACAAGTAAATGGAATTTCTTAAAAGGCAACAGTGCTCAGAGTGTTTTTACAATGCAAATTGATAAAAAAAGACCACGTGTAAGTATCGTTGGAAATTCCTATAAAATTTCTAAAGGTGGTTCTGCCCTTGTTATTTTTAAAGTTGAAGATGAAAATCTTGATGATATTTATATTTTATCAAATCACAATAAACATTTTAAAGCAGAACCGTTCTACAAAGAAGGGTATTATATAGCTTTACTTGCATGGCCTGTTCAAGACAGTAGTTTTAAAGCTACTGTTGTTGCTCGAGACTTGGCTTCAAACATAAGAAAAACATATATTCCATTCTATCTGAAAAATAAAAAATATCGTCTTTCCAAGATTAAGCTTTCAGATAAATTTTTAAAAGGTAAAATATATGATTTGGCAGAAGACTTTGAAGAGACACAAGGTGTTGAAGATAAATTGGAACAGTTTAAAATTATAAATGAAGATGTACGTGCCAAAAATGAAAAACTTATTCATAAATTAACATCACCTGTACCAGAAGAGATGATAAGTGATTTTAAAGTCAGACGTATGTATCCACTTAAAAATGGTGCAGTTGTTGCACATTTTGGCGATCATAGAAAATATTACTATAATGGAAAGTTCATCAGTGAAGCATACCATCTAGGGCTTGATTTGGCATCGCATGCCATGGCACCTATAAAAACGCAAAATGGCGGGAAAGTTGTATTTTCTGATTTTAATGGACTTTATGGAAATATGCCTGTACTTTCACATGGTTTAGGTCTTTATACAATTTATGGGCACTGTTCGAGTGTAGATGTAAGTGAAGGGGAAGAAGTTCCGCCTAACTCTAAAATAGCAAATACCGGTAAAAGTGGTTATGCTATGGGAGATCACCTTCATTTTGGTGTTTTAGTGCAAGGGATAGAAGTTCGACCACAGGAGTGGATGGACAGACAGTGGATAAAACTTAATATTAGTGATATAATTAAAAACGCTAAAAAGATTATTGACCAACAATAGGAAAAAATATGTATCAAACTACTATACAAAAAAGTGCAGAACTCGTAGGAATAGGTTTACATAAGGGTTCTCCTGTAAAGTTGAAACTTGAACCTTTAGAAGCTAATAGCGGTATAGTGTTTTATCGTTCTGATGTTGATGTTTCTATTCCTCTGCTTCCTGAAAATGTAGTTGATACAAAAATGGCAACTGTTATTGGAAAAAACGGTCATATTATCTCAACAATAGAGCATTTGCTTTCAGCAATTTATGCGTATGGAATTGACAATCTCAAGATAACAGTTGATGCCGATGAAGTTCCGGTAATGGATGGCAGCAGTGCGAGTTATTGTATGCTTTTAGATGAAGCTGGTATTGTTGAACTCGATGCTCCTAAAAAAATTATGCGAATTAAAAAAGATGTAGAAGTACGAGAGGGTGAAAAGTATGTAAAACTCTCTCCTTCTCCGGATTTACATTATGATTTTACTATTAAATTTCCACATCCTGTTATTCAAGAACAGGCGTATGTTCTTCATTTTACAAAAGAGAGTTACAAAAAAGAGATAGCCCGTGCAAGAACATTTGGTTTTTTACATGAAGTACAGTATTTGCGTTCTAAAGGATTGGCACTTGGAGGATCCTTGGAAAATGCTATTGTTTTAGATGAAAAAAAGATTTTAAATCCAGAAGGTTTACGTTTTCCTGATGAATTTGTTCGTCATAAAATTTTAGATGCTATTGGTGATATGAGTTTAATTGGCATGAATTTTATAGGAAATTATGAAGCGATGGCTGGAAGTCATGATCTTAATCATAAATTGACCATTGCACTTTTGGAAAATGCTGAAAATTATGAAGTTATAGAAGTAGTTGGTGAAAAAATGAGAGAGTTAGAAAAAGCATATGCCTAAAAAAGTAGATGTTTTACTCATTACACTCACTTCTCCGATCTTAATTGGTATTTATGAAGATAAAAAACTTGTTGAAACAATACGTTCAGAGGCAAAAAGCTCTGACATTCTTCCTCTTATTTTTGAAAAACTTTTTAAAAAGTATGAGATAGAGAGACTCTTTTATGCAAATGGTCCAGGGAGTTTTATGGCGATTAAAGTAGCTTATATATTTTTAAAATCACTCTCTGTTTTAAAAGGGATTCCCTTATATGCCAGAGATGCTTTTTATTTTAATGAAAATCAACCTATAAAAGCGATAGGAAAGCTATGTTTTGTTAAAATTGTCTCAGAAATAAAAACTCAAAAGTTCGAAACAGTTCCGGAAGTCACATTTCGACTTCCTGATGAACTGGATTATAACGAGTTTAGTACAAACGCAACACCACTCTATAAAATAGGTGCTGTTGGATAGGAAAATATCAGTGACAATTAGTGTACCGGCAACTTCTGCCAATTTAGGACCGGGTTTTGATACTTTGGGACTTGCAGTAGAACTACGTAATCGTGTGGAGTTTCATCCATCAAAATTTTTTAGTGTCAGTATTAAAGGAGAGGGTGAGAATAACCCTAGATTAAAAGGGAATAACCTTTTTATCTCTATATTTAATGAACACTACTCTCGTCTTACAAAGAAAAAACAGAATTTTAAATTTACATTTTATAATCAGATTCCGATGTCTCGTGGTTTGGGAAGTTCTTCTGCTGTAATTGTTTCCGCTATTGCTTCAGCACATGAAGCAGCAGGTATTCGAGTAAGTAAGCGTCGTATTTTAAATCATGCACTTGTTTATGAACCACATCCAGATAATATCACTCCTGCAGTGATGGGTGGATTTAATGTTGCTACGATTGAAAAAAACAAAGTCTTTTCACAGAAAAAACATCTTCCTGATTATCTTAAAGCTGTTGTTGTCATTCCAAACAAACAGATGAATACAGCAAAGTCACGTACAATTTTGCCAAAATCATACTCTAAAGAGAATGCAATTTATAATCTTTCGCATACTGCATTGACTGTTGCAGCATTTTTTAATGAAGATTGGGAAATGTTAAAATTAGCAGCTCAAGATAGATTTCATCAAAAAGCAAGAATGAAAACATTGCCTGAACTTTTTTCCGTTCAAAAAGTTGCGTATGAAAGTGGTGCTCTTATGAGTGCATTATCAGGGAGTGGTTCAACATTTTTTTCACTTGTTTATGATGATGATTCTGCAATGATTGCAAATAAAATGCGACAGAAATTTCCAGAATTTGGAGTGAAAATTTTGGATTTTGACAATAATGGATTAATAATAGAGCGTTAAGCCTATTAAATAAAGCGATATTTAGATATAATGGCAAAAAAATTTCATCAACCAACAAGAATGTGCCTCTCTTGTAGAACAAGAGAAGTACAGAAAAATCTTTTTAGGCTTCAATGCATAAATGGAGAGATTACTTCTTTTAGCGGTGTTGGACGAAGTTTTTATTTATGTCAAAACTGTCTTTTAGAAGATAAAAAGATTATCCCGGCACTTATGCGAGCTTGCAGAGGTGGGAGAAAAGACGAACATATGAACAAACTAAAGGAGATCATCACTGATGACAGAAAAAGTTAGAGTACACGAAATTGCAAAAGAGCTTGGAATTGCTTCTAAGGATGTGTTGGAAAAAGCAAAAAAAATGGGTCTTGAAGTAAAATCTGCAAATAGTGCAGTAACAATGGAGCAAGCCGAGAATATTGCAAACTATATTATAAATGGTGAGCCGGCAGAAAAACCAAAGCCTAAACCAAGAGTGGTAAAAAAAGAGACTACAAAAGCAAATAGTGATACTCCAAAAGAAGAGACTCCTGCAGAAGAAAAAGCTCAAGTTACTGAAATTGATACAACAGATGAAGTAAAAAAAGAAGTAAAAGAAGAGACTCCAAAAATAGATGATACTGTTCAAAAAGAGCAGAAGGAGTCTTCAGAAAAACTCTCTGAAAAAGAAGAAGTCAAAAAAGAAGAACCAAAGAAAGCGCAGAAAAAAAGTACGTTAAAAGTTGTACAGCCTTCTGTTCGTCCTGCAATTAAAAAATCTGGACTTAAAATCGTTAAAAAGAGAAAGCCAAAAGTTGAAGAGGTCTATTCTGCGCCTGCTAAATCTGCAGGTACTGTATCTTCATACGGCAAGATGTCTAAAGAAGCACTTGAAGAACTTCAAAGAAAGAAAAAAAGTGTTAAAAGAGAGGCTCCTGTTTCTAAAAAAGATCAAGGAAAAAAACTTGATATCTTTGGTGGTTCATTAGCTGAAGTGACTATGGATATGGATGATCAGGTTGTTTTACTTGACTTAAACTCAACAGAACGTGCACCAATTGCTCCTGAAGAGCCAAGAAAACCACGTCAACCAAGACCAGCAGGTAGAAATGCAAATAAAAAGCAGGCACCACGTGGTAGAAAAGTATCTCGTGACAAACGTAAAAAGTATACAAAAGAGAAACATACTGATGAAGTGGTAACACATGTAGAGATTCCTGAAGATATTCGGGTTTATGAGTTTGCCGAAAAACTTAAACGTCCAATGTCTGACATTATCAAAGTTCTTTTTGACCTTGGTATGATGATGACAAAAAATGATTTTCTTGGTGCTGATGAGATTGAAATTCTTTCAGAAGAATTTGGTGTAGAAGTGACTATTATCGATCCAAAAGATGAGTTTAACTATGTCGAAGAGACAAAATCAGAAGATCCAGATGCCGTTGAGCGTCCACCGGTTATTACAATTATGGGACATGTTGATCATGGTAAAACTTCTCTTCTTGATGCAATTAGAAATGCAAAAGTAACAGAGGGTGAAGCTGGTGGTATCACACAACATATTGGTGCTTATACAATCAATCAAAATGGTAAAGATATCACATTTATAGATACTCCGGGTCACGCAGCATTTTCAAGTATGCGTCAGCGTGGTACAGATATTACAGACATTGTTATTATTGTGGTTGCAGCTGATGATGGCGTTAAACCACAGACTTTAGAGGTTATAAAACTTGCTAAAGAGTCAGGTAAACCAATTATCGTTGCATTAAATAAAATGGATAAAGAGACAGCAAATCCGGATCTTGTAAAAGGTCAAATGGCAGAGCATGGTATCAGTCCGGTTGATTGGGGTGGAGATGTAGAGTTTGTTCCTGTTTCAGCAAAAAGTGGAATGGGAATTGATGAACTGTTAGAAAATATTCTTTTAACCGCAGAAGTATTGGAATTAAAAGCTAATCCAAATGCTAAAGCAAAAGCAGCAGTTGTTGAGTCTTCTCTTGAAAAAGGTCGTGGACCGGTAGCTACTGTTATTGTTCAAAATGGTACACTCAAAATCGGTGATCATATTGTTTGTGGTGCTGCATATGGACGTGTAAAAGCACTTATTAATGATATGGGTAAAATGATTAAAGAAGTTTCTCCTTCTCATACAGCTGTTGTAGTAGGTCTTAATGAAGTTCCACCTGCTGGTGAAATTTTAATGGCGATGGAGAGTGATAAAGAGGCAAAAGAGTATGCACTTAAACGTAAAGAGTATGAGCGTAATAAAGAGCTTTCTAAATCAACAAAATCATCATTAGAAGATATGACTGCAATGATTGCAGAGGGAAAACTAAAATCTTTAAAAGTTGTATTGAAAACGGATGTTCACGGTTCTCTTGAGGCGATTAAATCAAGTCTTTCTGAACTTCGTAATGATGAAGTGAAAATTGACATTATCTCTAGCGGTGTCGGTGGAATTACCGAGAGTGATGTAGAGCTTGTTGCAAATAGTGAAAACTGTGTACTTCTTGGATTTAATGTGCGTCCAACAGGTTCTGTTAAAGCTCTTGCAAAACAGAAAAATGTAGATATCCGAACATACTCTATTATCTATCAGCTTCTTGATGATATAACTATGATGCTTACAGGTATGATGGCTCCGAAATGGACAGAAGAAAATACCGGTCAGGCAGAAGTTCGTGATGTATTTAAATCACCTGCAGGTATGGTTGCTGGATGTGTTGTTGTTGATGGTAAACTTATTCGTGGTGGACTTGTTCGTGTTATTCGTGAAGGTGTTGTTGCATTTGAGGGTGAGCTTGTATCACTTCGTCGCTTTAAAGATGATGTCCAAGAGGTCGGAAATGGTTATGAGTGTGGTGTGATTATCTCTAACTATGATGATGTGCAAGTTGGTGATGTAATTGAGACATTCAAAAAAGTAGAGCAAAAAGTATCTCTATAAAATGACTGAAGCACAGATAAAGCTAAAGAGAACTGAGTCTCTTTTAGCTGAGATTATTCCAGAAGCCTTGTCACAACTCAATGATGCACGTCTGCATGAACTCAGTGTGATAGAAGTTAAATGTTCTCGTGGTCGAAGTGATGCCAAGGTCTATATTGATCCAAGTAACTTCACTGAAGAAGAACGTCGTGTCTATATGAAACAGCTTCGCAAAGCCCGTCCTATCATTGAAGATTTTTGTCTGAAAGATCAGGGTTGGTACAGATGCCCAAAACTTACATTTGAGTTTGATGAACAGTTGAAAAAATCACAAACAATTGAAGAGCTATTTAAAAAAATAGCAAAAGATACAAAAGAGGAAGAGTAATGAGCTTACAAAGTGATATAGAATCAGTTGTTAAATCAGTTGGATTAGAACTCTACGATACTGTAATTGTCAATGAATTTAATGAGACTATTTTTCGTGTAAGTGTTATATCTCCTGAGTTTGAAGAGGGTAAACGCAAAAGTGTTCCACTTGATAGTTACGTAGAACTAACACATCTTCTTTCACCTCTTTTAGATGTAACACCTCCTGTTTCTGGTGAATACAGACTTGAAGTTGGTAGCCCTGGAATTGAGAGAAAACTCACTACACTTGATCACTTTAAAAAATCAATTGGTGAAGATATTGCTATTGTTTATGGTGAAAAAGAGAAACTTCGTGCAAAACTCAAAGAGATAAACGGTAAGAAGTTTCTTTTTGAAAATGAAGAGGGCAGTACTGAAGTTGATTTTAACGATATTAAAAAAGCAAAAACCTACTTTGAATGGTAATCGATAATGACTTTTACATGTCACTTGCACTGCAAGAGGCATGGAAATATCAAGGTTTAACCTACCCAAATCCAGCAGTAGGATGTTGTGTTGTCGGCGAATATGGAGAGATCCTTGCTGTAGAGGCACACCACAAAGCAGGTCAGCCTCATGCTGAAGTCAATGCACTCAAACATGCTTACTATAAACTTACCGATGACAGCTATATCTTGGCATTGCAAGACTCAGCAGATATTCATACTCACCTTTTAGCAAATCATAACGGCATCTTTGAAAATGCCAAACTCTACTCAACACTTGAACCCTGTTCACACTATGGTAAAACACCTTCATGTGCCAATCTTATAGCCGAACTCGGTATAAAAGAGGTCTATATTGGCTCAAATGACAGCAACAAAAAAGCTGCCAATGGAAGTATGATCCTTTCGATGAACAACTGTATGGTTTACTCTGAGGTTTTAAAAGATGAGTGTGATGCTTTACTCTATCCATTTCAAAAAACTTTAGATGATCACTTTGTTTTTTTTAAATGGGCACAGCGTCTTAATGGTACAACAGACGGTGGTATTATCAGCTCTGAGAGTTCAAGAAAAAATGTGCATGCAATGCGTGATGTGTGTGATCTTTTAGTCATAGGTGGTGGAACTGTGCGAGAAGACAGACCAACACTTGATGCCAGACTTGTAAACGGCAAAGCACCTGATATTTTAATACTCTCACGCACTCAAGAGTTTGATAAAACTATACCTCTTTTTGGTGTTGCAGGCAGAGAAGTCTTTATAGAAGATAATCTTGATCGCCTTAAAGATTATAAAAACATTATGATAGAGGGTGGCTCTCAAATGTATGTACTCACTCGTAAAATTGTTGATTATTATCTCTGCTATATCGCTCCATCATTGGGTGGGAGTGAGATGATCAGCTTTGATGGTGATAATTTTAAATTTTTAAATATCAATAAAGAGAGCGAAGATATAATAACGTGGATGAAAAGGATAGAGCAATGAGCATTTTAGAACAAGAGGGTGATGTAAAACAGGAGAAAATTGTCTCTATGTTTGATGATATTGCACCGACATACGATACTGCAAACCGTGTGATGAGTATGGGTGTAGATATCTCGTGGCGTAAAAAAGCGTGTGATTTGTCATTTGAGTACTATGGAAAAAAAGAGATTGAGCGTGTTGTTGATGTTGCCTGTGGTACAGGTGATATGATGGGCTTTTGGCAAAAGCAGGCTGAAAAAGCAGGCATTACTATTAAAGAGTTTGTCGGTGTTGATCCATCAAACGGAATGGTTGATGTTGCCCGTAAAAAGTTTCCTGATTTTCATTATCACATTGCAAAAGCGACAAAGATCCCACTTGATGATGCAAGTGCAGATATACTCAGTATTACGTATGGCATTCGTAATGTTGTGGAGCGTCAAGAGGCATTTTATGAGTTTAACCGAATGCTTAAAAAAGATGGTCTTGTTGTTATACTTGAGTTTATGAAAGATGAGAACAAAAATATCCTTAAAAAGATTCGTGATTTTTATATGCATAAAATTCTTCCTTATGTAGGCGGGGCAATTTCTAAAAATCTTGAAGCATATACGTATCTACCAGACTCTATTGAAAATTTTGTAACAATTCAAGGTATGCAAGCAGAGCTAGAGCATGCCGGTTTTGAGATGCTTCATACACAAAGTTTTTCAATGGATATCTCTACTTTAATGATTGCTCGCAAGAAGTGATACTTTATCTCAAGCAAGGATAAAACCTTGCTTTCCCAGACTTTTGTCTGGGTTTTATTCTATTTGTAAAATTTGTCAAAATATTGTACAATTATTTTAAAGGATGACAAATGCAGGCAGTTAACTATTCTTATGCAAGAAACAATTTAAAATTACTTATCTCTCAGGCTTGTGCGCAGGATGAAGAGTGTATTATTACAAGTAAAAATAATCAAAATGTTGTTTTAATGCCATTAAATCGTTATAATGAAATAAAAGAAGATATTAGAAAGTCATTTCAAGAGATTAAAGATAATGATCTTTTTAGTATTGATGAAACATTTGATCAAGTCTCAGTAAAATATGAAGATTAAAATTCTTTTTACAAAAAGAGCTGCTGAGAGGCTTGAAGATATTGCTTCTTATATTTATATGAAAACACAATCAAAAGAGTTGACACGAAATTATTTAAAGAAGCTAAAAGAATTTATAACTATAACTTTACAAACTTTTCCAAAAGCAGGACGACCATCGGATGAGATATATAAAGCTACAAGAAAATTAGTCTATCAAAGTTATTCGATTATCTATACTTATGATGAAGAAGCAAATTGTATCTATATAGTTACTCTTTACAGAGAAAATCTACCCTAAATATTGGAAAATCATGCACACACTTAGCGTATCAGCACTCAATGAACAGATAAAGCATCTCCTAGAGGAGAGTTTTTCTCGTGTTTTTGTTGAGGGTGAGCTCTCCCGCATCACCTTTCACAATTCCGGACATATCTATTTTACACTGAAAGACAAAGACTCAGCTATTAGCTGTGTGATGTTTCGCGGTAATGCCTCAAAACTTAAGTTTCGGCTTGAAGAGGGGCAAAAGGTCATTATTGACGGAGCGCTTACGCTTTATAAACCTCGTGGAAGTTATCAGATTAACTGTTTTTCTATTGAGCCTTTTGGGCAGGGAGCTTTAGCACTTGCCTACGAGCAGCTCAAACAAAAGCTTTCACAGCAGGGTTATTTCTCACCTGAGAGAAAAAAGTTACTGCCCAAATTTCCTAAAAAGATAGCACTTATTACCTCTGCAACAGGAGCAGCTTTGCAAGATATGCTTCGTGTTGCCAATGCACGATATAGACTTTTGGAAATTGATATATATGATGTTTTGGTGCAGGGTGATGGTGCAGCCTTTAGAGTAGCAGAGGCGATTAAAAAAGCAGATATGGCAGGGTATGATGTTATCGTTGTTGGTCGTGGTGGTGGAAGTCTTGAAGATCTATGGGCTTTTAATGAAGAGAGTGTAGCTGATGCCATCTTTTATGCAAAAACACCTATAGTCTCAGCCGTAGGGCATGAGATCGATTGGCTTATCAGTGATTTTGTAGCGGATCTGCGGGCTCCAACACCAAGTGCCGCTATGGAAATGATACTGCCCGATACCAATGAGCTTCATATGACACTTGATGGCATAAGTGAGCAGTTTGAGCAGCTTTTTAATCAAAAGCTGCATATAAAAAAACAGGAACTTGAACATCTAAGATCCTCTTTTTTACAGCATTCAGTTGAGAGAAAAATTGCACAAAAACAAGAAGAGATACAACAGTTACAAAAATCATTGCAACAAAGTATTGATTTTAAGATAGGCTCTTTTGAAAAGATGATACAAAATATAGAGGAGCGATTTCCCCAAGCAATAGATTCAAAACTCTCTCTTGCTCAAAATCAACTTTTACAGCTGCAAAAGATGTTAGAATCTAATCATCCAAAATTAAAGACAAAAAAAGGTTTTGCCCAAATATCACAAGATACAAAAGTGATAGATATTGATGACCTCTCTGTTGGTGATATTTTTGAAGCACAGAGCGATCGTGTTGTGATAGAAGCAAAAGTTTTAAACAAAAGGAATATATAGATGAATTATCCAAAATTTTATGATAGTGTAGAGAGTATAGAACTTGTAGATCCCTTGGCAAAGATATTGGGAGCTTTTGAAAATGGTGAGTATGCGATTACTTATTTAGAAGTTGTAAAAGCTGCAGGGCACTCTTGTCCGACAGTTGCCGGAGCTTATTTGATGGCACAATCAGCACTCAAGGTTCTTTATCCGGAACAAAGGGCCGTTCGAGGAACCGTTAAGGTAGCGTTTAAGGAAGATCTACAAGAAGGTGTTGCTGGTGTGATAGGTAATGTGATTTCACATATTACAGGAGCAACGGATAAGAGTGGTTTTAAAGGTCTTGGTGGAAATTTTGCCCGTCACTCTCTGATGGAATTTAATGCAGATATTCAATCAAGTGCACGTTTTAGTCGTGTTGATAATGCAAAAAGTGTAGATATTATCTATAACCCCTCTTCAATTACTGCAGATCCTGCTATGATGCCTTTAATGCAGAAGATGCAAAGTGGATCGGCAACAGAAGAGGATATAAAACTTTTTGGTCAATTGTGGCAAGATAGAGTTGCGAGAATTTTTCAAAACAGCGATCAAGTGATACAAATAACAGAATAGTATATGCACAATAGATTTTATTGTGCACATTTTTTATCGTAAAGAGAGATTTGGAAAATAGGTATGAAGTGTTACAGCTGTTGTTGCAGCTAGTTTTTTCATAAACTTATCTAATCTATC
>Ga0256837_1002134_pt1 | contig 12619 bp, 11 predicted proteins | sample 4562384metaG_FD_185976 | JGI IMG/M metagenome (GOLD analysis project Ga0256837, IMG submission 185976) | Hydrothermal vent microbial communities from Guaymas Basin, Mexico - 4561-384 | ecosystem: Environmental > Aquatic > Marine > Hydrothermal vents | place: Mexico: Guaymas Basin | collected... | reverse complement strand
TTAATGATAATATAATTAGAAGTAAATATTTGTTAGTAAGATTCATAAATGTATTGTATCTTTTTATATATGTAAAAATAAAGTATATGATATAATTTGAACAATATAATTTATTGGAGTATTGTCAATAATGGATAAAATCATCAAAGCACCTCTTTTTCATTTTTTAGTTTTAGGTTCGTTACTTTTTATATCTTACTCATATTTAAATCCAGAATCATCACAAAGAGATGATGTAGTCATCATTGATAAAGGTCAGATACAACATATAAAAGATAAATTTTTAGCTGATTGGGGTAGAAAACCAACAGAAGATGAACTTAAAATCTTAATTCATAGTGCAGTTTTAACTGAAGTGTATTATAGAGAGGGTTTAAAACTTGGTCTTGATAAAAACGACATGGTTATTAAAAAGCGTATTCGAAAAAAGATGGAGATAGCTACACCTGATAAAAATACATTGAAAAAACAGCAAAAACAGATGCTTAAAAATTATAAAGTGATTATTGAAGGTGATAAATGAGATTTTTAAAAGTAGTATTGCTATTTTTATTTTTATCTTTTACATCTAGTTTTGCGGATGAGATTAGACCATGTTACCTACAAGTAAAAGCTTTAGATAAAAACAACTATGATGTAGTTTTTAAGATACCTGCAAAACATAAAAAGTTGTTAAATACTCTACATGTAGAGTTTGATGCTGCAAAAAAAGATATTAGTGATGTAAAAGCTGTATTGGTTGATGGCTCTTATATAAAACATTATAAAATCAATACAAAAAATGGTTTAATAGATACAAGTGTACATATAAATGGTTTATCAGCCTCATCTTCAGAAGTACTTCTTAGAGTAATAGATGAAAATGGTGTAGCCTTATCAGATAGTATAAGTCCAAATAATCCATCATACACATTTGTTGGTGAGCCTAGCAGAATAGAGACTATAAAAACATATACTATACTTGGGGTTGAACATATACTTGATGGGACTGACCACTTACTATTTGTAGCGTGTTTAGTTATGATTGCTGGTACTTTTACAAAGTTACTTTGGACAATAACAGGTTTTACATTAGCCCACTCTATAACTCTTTTCTTATCAGCCTTAGATATTGTTCGTGTACCAATTCCACCTATAGAAGCTTCAATAGCATTGAGTATTGTGTTTTTGGCGATGGAGATTGCAAAGGGTGATAAAAATGATCTGACATATCGTTACCCAGGATTAGTATCTTCAAGTTTTGGTTTACTTCACGGTTTTGGATTTGCATCAGTACTTATGGAGATAGGATTACCTCAACAAGAAAAAATTTATGCACTCTTATTTTTTAATGTTGGTGTTGAACTTGGACAGATTGTTTTTGTATCTATTTTACTTAGTATAATTTGGGTGCTAAATCGTACCTTTAAGAGAACAGCTATTTTTCAATGGGATAAACCAGTAGCGTATGTGATTGGTTCTATATCTATGATGTGGTTATTAGAGAGGCTTTTAGTTTTTTAGAGATTTTAAGTAGTTTATGCAAGCTTAAAATGGTATTATTAAAAAAATAAAGGCAGAGTATGATAAAAACTGTAAAAAAATATTCAACAACAAATACCTTAGTTCTTTTAGGAATTGTTTTAGGTGCATTATTTGGTAGTTTTTTACCTGAATTAGCACTTGAACAACGAGTTATAGGGCAAATGTTTGTAAGCTTCTTAAAGATGTTGGTTGTTCCTTTGGTGTTTTCAAGTATTTTTATCTCTATACTTGGTTTAGGCTCTCTTGATAGTTTAAAAGATATTGGCTTAAAAACTATAGGTTTATATCTTCTGACTACAGCCCTAGCAACACTACTTGCTATCATAATTATGAATATTTTTCCAATAGGTGAGCCTATCTCAGCACAGGGTTTAGAGTATGCTAAAGCTTCTGAAGTAGCCAAGTTTTCACTTAGTGCTATGATACTTAGTTTTATCCCTGAAAATATATTTAATTCACTTACTAATGGCTCTATGATGCAAATAATTGTTTTTGCAATTTTCTTTGCTATAGCATCCTTGTATTTGGAAGAACATAGACAAGAGACTATGCTTGATTTTTTTACAGCAGTTACAAATGCAATGCTTACAATGGCAGAGTGGATTATAAAACTCACTCCTATTGGTGTTTTTAGTCTTATATCTTATGTAATAGCTGATCAAGGTATTGGTGTTATTTTGGATCTTTGGAAATATGTATTGATGGTTATTAGTGTTTTATTGATACATGCATTAGTAATACTTCCGATAATACTTTTGGTTTTTGGAAAAACAAACCCATATAAATATCTCTCAGATGTAAGAGAAGCTCCTATTATGGCTTTTTCTACTGCCTCTAGTGCGGCTACTTTACCTGTTTCTATGAGAGTAGTTGAAGAGGTTGGTGGAGTTGATAAGAAAAATGCTTCTTTTGTGCTTCCTCTTGGTGCAACAGTATCCATGGATGGAACAGCAGCATATTTAACAGTAGCTATTCTTTATATTTCACATCTAGCTGGTCTTGAACTTAGTTTCATGGAACAAGTTCTTTTAGGGGTAACAATAGTATCTCTTAGTGTAGGGGTAGCTGCTCTTCCGAGTGCATCACTTGTAATGATGGTTGTTATACTGAACCAAATTGGTCTTCCTGTTGAGTATATTGCTCTTATTGTTGCTGTTGATAGAATCTTGGATATGGCGCGGACATCTATTAATATTACATCGGATCTAGTGGTTGTAAAAATTATAGATCAGATGCAAAAAGTAAGAAAGTAGTTTTTTATTATTGAATGATTTCTACAATAGTAGGTGTAGATTCCCAGATACCGTGTTTAGTACAGTAACCGTGCGCAATAAGATTTAATTTTTTACCCATTGGACGGATGTTAAAAGTAACTTCACAGTGAGATTTTTCATTACCAAGTGTACCTGGAACAAAAGAAGCCATTGCTAGTTTAGTATCACCATTAAAAAGAGTGATAGACTCGATGAAATGATCAAAATCATCAGGGTGAGTATACTCTTGACCCATTTTTACATTTACTGCAAGCATTTCGCCCTTTTTAGCAACACCAGCAACTGTGATGAATGGTGAGTGACGGTCAATTAAATCTTTTTTAGCTTCACGCTCTACATCGTCTATATTTTCGTATTTATTAATCTTTGGCATATTAATTCCTGTTTTTAAATTTTATGTAGTATTGTAACTAAGTATAACTTTTATATAAACATAAGCAAGAGCATATCTATCTTGCTTAAGAAAATTTTAAAACTTTATAAGAAACTTAACACTAATGTAACACTTTAATTATACACTTGCATTTAAAATTTTAATGGAGAGTGTGATGATTAAAAAATCAGCGATTATAATATCAATCTTGACTGCAACTCTTTTAGCAGAATCAATAGTTGAGTTAGAACCAGTTAGTGTTACGGCTACTGGAGTAGAGGAGAGTGTCCTTGAACAGCCACTTAGTATATCTACAAAAGGGGAAGAGGAAGTAAAACTTGACCAAGTTATATTTCAAAAAGATTTGCTTAACTCATTAGCTGGTGTTAGAGTGGAGCAAACTGGTTCAGTAATAGGACATACTACTGCCATTCGTATGCCTCGCTCTACTAGTTCTTACTATCTGTTTTTGCAAGATGGTATTCCAGTTCAATCATCAGGTTTTTTTAACCATAATGGTTTAGCATATACAACTTTTCAAACTGCTACATCTGTTGAGGTACTAAAAGGTGCCGGAACTGCTTTATATGGTTCTGATGCGGTAGCTGCTACTGTAAATGTAAAATCACTTAAAAAACCTTCAAAAGAGAAAGAGGTTATAGTTAAAGGTATGGGTGGTAGTGATGGTTATGGCTCTGGATCAGTAGAGATGAGTGATACTATTGATGAAAAAAATGCATATAGAGCAAATGTTTCTTATATGTACAGTGACGGATGGCGTGATCATACTAGGGCTGATAGATATGAGGCAAATATTCGTTATGATCATAATATAGATGATGATAATGATGTGAAAATTATGTTTAATTTTAGCCGGACTGATGCAGAACAAGCTGATAGTTTTTCTGACTATGATAATATAAAAAATGGTTCAACAGCTGCTAGTGATGATCCTGATTATTTTGATGCTTTAGAAAAAACAGATGTAAAAAGAAAATTTGACTATGCAAGAATAAGTGCAGAGTGGACGAACTACGCTTATAATGATTTAGAGATTTCTGTTACACCGTATGTAAGATACAATAGAAATAGATATATAGCTACATGGAATGATAATTTACCTAGTAATGATAATGAGTTAAATACAGTTGGTCTTTTACAAAGAAATACATATGATACTTCATGGGGTAGAGTAATTTTTGGTTTTGATACGGAGTACACACAATCATCACTAGAATTAAATCAAGATTTTGATTTAACTGTAGCTGGTTGGGGTGGGGCTACTTATACAAAAGGTGCTTTATATGATTATGATGTAGATTATTTTGCTATTGCACCATATCTACATGTAGACTATGATATAAGTAAAAAACTAATGTTAAGTGCTGGTGTAAGATATGATTATAACCATTATGATTATAAAAATAATTTAGCTGATAACTCATATGATGGTTCAGGTAAGTATTTTCGTCCAGAAGATAGAACAGATGATTTTAACCATTTGAGTCCAAAGTTGGCACTTTCTTATAAGGCTATGGATGATATGAATGTATATGCCCGTTATGCAAATGGATTTCGTATACCTCAAGCATCTCGTTTATACTCTGTATCATCTGGTTATGAGAATATTAACCTAGATCCAGAAAAATCAAATACATTTGAATTAGGTATGAAAAAGTATTTTTCTCAAAAAAGTTATTTTGAATTAGCAACTTACTATATGACTATCAGTGATACAATGGTTAGAGATAGAGATGTAAATGGTTATAGAAATGGTGGGAAAACTATACATAAAGGTATAGAGCTTACAACCCTTGTTCAGATGACAAAAGATATTGCAGGGAGAGTAGCATACTCTTATTCTAAACATAGATACGATAATGATTCAAACTATGGCAATAATGAGATGCAACAAGCACCAAATAACATGGCAAATATCCGCTTAATACTTACTCCAACTGCTTTAAAAGGTCTTAGAGTGATGGCTGAGTACCAATATGTTGGTTCATGGTATTTAGATGATACTGAGAGTGAAAAATATGATGGATATGATATTGGTAATTTAAAAGCTGATTATGCTTATGATAAACAGATTAGAATTTTTGCTAAAGTTAATAATATTACTGATGAGCGTTATGCTACAAGTGCAAGATATGCTTGGGGTAATCATGACTATACACCAGGTGACCCAAGACAATTTTACGCAGGTTTAGAATATAGATGGTAAAAGCTTACAAACTTCATAAAATCGCTGGTTTATCTGCAGGACTTATACTACTCATCTTGGGTATTACAGGTTTTTTTATAGACCATGATAAGTGGAGTTTTTTATATACTACTACTTTTAAAAATCTCCCACAAGCAAGCAAAGAGATAGATAAGAAACTCTTTGATGCTTACTGGGTAGATATAAAAGATAATAATCATCGTATAGTTGGTGGAAAACGCGGTATTTTTGAGACATTTGACAATGGTGAAACATTTACAAATATGTCAAAACTACAATGTTTAGGTATAAGAAGTGATGAAGATGGTATCTTTGCGGCAACTTCAGATGGTGTTTATAAACTAGATGGCTCAACTTGGAAATACTTTGCTCTAAAGGGTGAGTATATCAATGCTGTGGCATTATCTAGCAAAATCATTGTTGCAGTTATAGATAAAAATCACTTAGTAAGGATTCAAAGAGATACTGGTGGTATTATTGGAAAAAGTGTTGTTGAGGTGGATGAGTCTCAACTTAAACACTCTATAAAACTATCAAGATTTGTGAGAGACCTACACTATGGACGAGGGCTTTTTGATGGAGATATTTCACTTCTTATAAATGACTATGGGGCTATAATACTTAGTTTTTTAGCTATTAGTGGATATCTTATTTATTACCTTATAAAAAGAAAAAAATCACCAAAGTTAAGTAAAAAACTTATAAAACTTCACTCAAATTGGTTTGCGATTATCTCTTTGTTTCCTTTACTTATACTCTTGGTAACTGGTATATTTTTAGATCACTCTAGTGGACTTGGTAAGTTTATGAAGTCTGTAACTATTCCGCACTCAATTCTTCCTCCGGTTTATGATAGTTTAAAACATGATATTTGGTCGGTTGATTATGATGGTAAAACTTACCGTATTGGTAATAGATATGGAGTTTATAAAAGTGATGATTTAAAAGACTGGAACTTAGAGAGTAAAGGTCTGGCATTTCGTATGATAAGAAAAGATACGACTCTTTATGTAAGTGGTATGGGCGCTCCAAATCGTATATATAAAGAAGAGTCATGGAATATGCTCAGAGATACACCACATATGTTTCGTGATGTTATAGAGTTAGATGATGGTGTGCAGTATTTTTCTACACATAGAAATAAGTATAAACTACCAAGTTTTGAAGATGTGACATTGTATGCATTTATGATGAGTTTGCATGATGGTACTTTTTTCTCTTCTTGGTGGGTTTGGGTAAATGATTATGCTTCGTTTGCATTACTTATACTAGGGATTACCGGTATCATTCGCTTTAATCTTAAAAATAAAAAGAAGAAGAAAAGCACTTTTTAACAAAAAAATAGATAAAATCGCGTTAATACAATCATAAAGAGTCTATAAATGTTAAAACCATTACTAATTGAAATCGGTGTTGAAGAGCTTCCAGCAGTTCCACTTTTAAAAGAATTAAAAAATATTGAAAAAAAGTATGCAGCTATTTTAGAAAAAAATGCACTTTTAGGTGAGTTCGAATTTTACTATACTCCTCGCCGTTTAGTTATGTGGCATAGAGAGTTTAAAACATCTCAAGATGATTCTGTTGAGGAGTTCTTTGGAGCACCTGTGGCAGTTGCTTTTAAAGATGGTGAGCCAACTCCAGCAGCTAATGGTTTTGCTAAAAAATGTGGAGTAAGTTTAGATGAGATAGGTCGCGGTGAAAAAGGTGGCAAAGAGGTTCTTTACTACAAAAAAGATGTAAAAGGAAAAGACTCAACTGAGCTTTTATCTGACATCATAAATGAGTGGATAAAATCTTTAGAGTTTGGAAAATCTATGAGATGGGGATCTAACTCTGAGAGTTTTATTCGTCCTGTAAGATGGGTAAATGTACTTTTAGGTGATGAGTTAGTTGATGTAGAGCTTTTTGGAGTAAAATCAGCTAAAGAGACTTTTGTTCATCGTATAGCTAAGTTTGGTGCAAGTGAGATAAGTGGTGCAAAAGATTACTTTGAAGTTTTAAAAGATGGTGGTGTTACACTCTTTGCTGAAGATAGAATGGTGAAAATATTAAATGATTTTAAAGCGATAGAAACAAAGCATAACTTAACAGTTGAACTTGATGATGAACTTTTAGATGAAGTTGTAGCTATAACTGAGCATCCAACTGCACTTCTTGGTTCATTTGATGAGGAATTTTTAAGACTTCCTCCTGAGGTTATTATCTCTTCTATGAAAGAGCATCAAAGGTATTTTCCAGTTTTTAAAGAGGAAAAACTTCAAAATAAATTTGTAGTAGTTTCAAATGCTCTTACAGATGATTTTAGCAAAGTTGTAGAGGGAAATGAAAAAGTTTTAAGACCCCGCTTGGCTGATGGACTTTTCTTTTGGGATAATGATTTAAAAAATGGACTTAGTACTGATGGACTAGAAAAAGTTACATTTTTTAAAGGTTTAGGAAGTGTATTAGATAAAATAGAGCGTGAAAAAATCATAGCAAACAAACTTTTTGAACTATATACTCCAGATGCAGATAAAGATGAGTTAGACAAAGCTATAACTCTTGCAAAAGCTGACTTAATGAGTGAGATGGTTTATGAGTTTACTGACCTTCAAGGGATTATGGGTTCATACTATGCACTAGAAGCTGGATATAGCCAAGATGTAGCAACAGCTATAAGAGAACAGTACTTACCAGATGGTGAAGATAGTGACTTACCATCAACTAAGATGAGTGCTATTGTAGCAATGAGCATTAAATTAGACACTCTAGTGGCAATGTTTTCTGTAAATCAAATCCCAACAGGCTCAAGAGATCCTTTTGCTCTTCGTCGTGCTGTAAATGGTCTTATCCGTATTACTTCTGAGTTTGACTTAGAGTTTGATATAGTTAAAACTTTAAAAGAGTTAGCATCATCTTATAATGAGTTTGAATTTTCTAAACTAGAGAGCTTTTTCTTAGAGCGTGTAAAACAATACTACAAAGTAAATCCTTCTATAGTTGAGGCAGTTTTAGCTTCAGGTGAGCGAGAACTTTTAGCAATTGGTAAAAAGATACAAGCGCTTGATACCATGGTAAATAGCGAAGGTTTTGCAGAAAGTTTTTCAACTTTTAAACGCGTAGCAAATATAACTAAAGATATAGATATGTCAAAAGATATGATTGTAAATCATGAACTATTTGAAGAAGATGCTGAAAAAGCTCTACATGTAAGATACATAGAGGTCTCTACATGTAGCTACGACTCTTATGAAGAGGAACTTGACGCACTTTTAGGCCTAAAACCAGAACTTGATAAGTTTTTTGATGATGTAATGGTGAACGCTGAAGATGAGGCTGTTAAAAATAACAGAAAATCTTTAGTAGCTTCTATTTATAAAAGCATACTAAAAATTGCAGATATTAAAGAAGTAAGTATTTAGTCTATTGGTACTTTTTTAGAAGTTAGTGCTTTTACTAAGGCATTAGCTATCGAGTTAAATGATTTTTCATTGTTGTTTAAAACTAACTCTTCTCTTTCTTTATATCTAACCTTAGTATCCAAATCTCTTTTTAGGTCTGTGTACTTTGTGATTTTATCTTTTGTGATTATTTTTTCTTCTAAAACTTTAACTTGAGTGCGCATAGTTTGTAAATCTTGTCTAATCTCGTTTATCTCTTGTTTTAGTTTTTTGTTTGATGGATTATCTTTGAGAGTCAATATATGAGCATCTAATCTTTTTGCTTCATATAAAATATCTTGTTTTATTTTATCAATTTCCTTATTTATAGAGCTATTGTAAGCTACTGGGGAAAGTTTGCCTACATGATACTCTAATGTTTTTTGTTTTAGTTCATTTATCTCATTTTCAAGTGTATAAACTGCTATATCTGCTTTAATAAATACTTTAATAACTGGTAGCATTGATGCTACATTCCATTTCCAGCCATCTTCTGCTTCTATCGATGGAACTCTGTATCTTTTTCCATTTACTATAACTATACTTAAAGAGTAGTATTTTAAAAAGTTTATAATGTACTCATTATTTTCAGCTAGCTTATTTAAAATAAAATCTGCAATATAATCAAATACCTCTTTAAAATGTATTCTAAAAATATAGCCTGAAAAACCTTTGAAAAACTCTTCATTATGATCAAAAGTATTTAAGAGTTTTGTCATGATTATTGATTGAATAGTTGGAAAAACAATTTGTTCATAAGTTTTGTTATCTAGTTTTTTACCTATAAGATACTCTTTTACAAACTTTTCTGCAACTTCATAAAAAAAGTCTTCATGTCCCTCTTGTAAAAAAATATCGTTGTAAAATGATTTTAAATCATCTTCATTTATACCATTGTATCTTTGGGCAATTGTCCCTTGTTCCTCTTTGGAAATTTCATGTATGCTTGTATCATCTAGTAGTTTTATTATGATTTGATCTTTTCGTATTACTACTATGTCTCTATCTTCAAGCTCAAAGTATTCACGAATAGCAAATTTTACGAGCTCTTTTTTATCAATAGTTATATTCTTTGATTCTATGAAGGTAAGTATTTTATCTCTAAGTGATTTGTTGAGGGATACTAAGTCTTCTTTATTATTGTAGTCTTCTTCAATAGCATCTTCATTAGCTTCTATTATATCCATTATGGATTCGGCAATAGTAATTTCGGAGTTATTTAAATCAGAGATAGTCATGCTACAATTTTACACTATGATAATTAAACAAACATAAATTAAGGTTAAAAATTAACCTATCCTTATAGTAGTTGGTGGGTTTGTAGAGAAACACTTTTTAAAAGCATTCGCGCGGATATCTTTTAGTTTCCCACCAGCAATAGCTGGTAAAAAGTAAGCACGCTCTTGAGCTTCTTCTAAGTCGTAATTTTTATCATACATAAAACAGATCTCTTTACCAAGTTTTTTAACTTGAGCAGATAATGCTCTTGCATAAACTATTATAGCTTTATGGTGTCTATCGTACTTATTTCCTGAAGCAAAGAAAACAAACTTACCACTTAGACGAATATTTGGGATATCTTGATAATTTATATTTTTATCATAACGAGTAAGTTGCCCTGATGAGTAGCGATCTAAATCTCCATCAAACTCTTCAAGTATTGGTGTTGGTTCAATATTTGGCTTATTTAAAGCAAAAAGGTATTTGATTTCTATAAGTTTACCGCGATATCCATCTTTGATAGCTGATGAGAAAAGTCCACAATTTTTGTCAAACTCTAACTCATCAAACTGACCGTTAAATTCATAACCTTGAGATTCTAATGAAGCATCACTACTATAACCTAGAGGAGCAATAGTTGGATTATACAAAAAGATAGTTCCAGCTACAGTTTTACGCTTTTTCTTAAGCATTTGTTCTAAGTCATCAGCAGTAATCTTTTCATCTTCCTCTTGAATATAGATGTATTGCTCATCTATGTACTCTATATCTATACTTGTGATAAATTTTCCAAATGCTTGCATTGAGTTTCCTGTAAAGTTTTTATATTATTTTTTTCGAATTATACTATAATAACATTCAATAAAGGCAGTTATGATATATATAATTTTTTTACTTTTAACTTTTAGTGTTTTATATTTTGCATTTTATCAGTGGCAATGGCATATGATATTTTCTCCAACCTATTATAGAGAAGATTTGTTGGATGAAAATTTTGAGATGCTTAGTATAAATACTGATGATGGTGTTGAACTTGAGGGTGTAGTTTATCAGCCTAAAGATTTTAAAGCAACTATGCTATTTTTTGCAGGTCGTGCTCATGATGCAGTTGGGACTATAAAAAAACTTTCTTGTTTTTATCCTGATGTTAGAATTATCACTTTTAACTATCGCTCTTATGGTAAAAGTGGTGGTAAATTAGATGAGCAAAATATTAACTCTGATGCTCTACATGTAGCCAAGCTTGTAGAAAAAAACTATGGTTCATTTTACATACTTGGTTATTCTCTTGGTTCAAGCGTAGCTTCTTATGTGGCAAGTAGCTCTACATGTAGAGCATTGTTCTTAGTTGGTGCTTTTGATAGCATAGAAGATCTTGCAAAAGTTAAATATAAATTTTTAAAAAATATAGATTTAAAGAATATATTTCGCTATAAATTTAATACAAAAAAATATGTCCAAAATATTGATGCTGATACTTATCTATTTGTTAGCAAAAGTGATGAAACAACATATATACAAAATGCTAGAAATTTGAAGCAAAATATTAAAAACTTGGTATATTATGAAGAGTTAGATGATTTGAGTCATAAAGAACTTCTTTGGGATGAAAAAGTAGTAAATAAAATAAATGGGGTGATGAAATAGATGGAGATAGGATTTTTTTTAAAGAAGTTGATAACTTTTTTTGTTGAGCCGTTTGGGTTGGTGTTTACACTTTTAGCTATAGGGGTTTATTTTTTATATACTGAATATGGAAAAACAAAGAAAAATGCAAAAAGATTTTTAGGTCTTGGTTTCTTTCTCTTATTTTTGTTTTCATACACACCATTTTCAAACATGTTAGTTAAAAACTTAGAGGATAAATATCCTAAGTATGATTATACGCATGATATAACTTATATTCATGTACTTGGTTCTGGACATAATGATGACTTTACTCAGCCTCTCTCTTCTATGATTGGTAGTGATGGGATGAAAAGAGTTTTAGAGGGTATAATAATACATAAACAAATCCCAAACTCTAAACTGATTTTTACAGGTTACGCTGGAACTACAAGTGAAACAACTGCCCAAATGAATGCTAATCTAGCCTTAGCACTTGGAGTTAAAAAAGAAGATATGATTATAAATGGTGAGCCAAAAGATACAGCAGAGGAAGCAAAGTTTACTAAAACTTTAGTGGGTGATAAACCTTTTGTGCTTGTAACATCAGCAACTCATATGCCTCGTTCTATGGGACTTTTTGAATCTTTGGATCTACATCCAATCGCAGCACCAACAGCTTTTAGAAAAAGAAAAATTAATTCTTATTTTCCAAAGCCTAATGCCAATTCCATTATAAATGCACAAGTAGCAATGCACGAATTTATAGGGATGTTATGGAATAAACTTAGAGGTTAAAGACTACTTATTTAAAGTAGTCTTTTCATAAGTTCTATATGGTAACTCTCTTGGTAGTTAATAAAGTCAAAAAACTTAGATAACTCTTCATCTTTTATAGCATCACTTAACTCTTTACACATAACTTTTGCAGCTTCCTCCTCAGCTATGCCATCTTTTACAAATTGATCTAAGTCTT
>Ga0256837_1002133_pt1 | contig 12623 bp, 14 predicted proteins | sample 4562384metaG_FD_185976 | JGI IMG/M metagenome (GOLD analysis project Ga0256837, IMG submission 185976) | Hydrothermal vent microbial communities from Guaymas Basin, Mexico - 4561-384 | ecosystem: Environmental > Aquatic > Marine > Hydrothermal vents | place: Mexico: Guaymas Basin | collected... | reverse complement strand
AACTTTTAGTTTGAATACCCATGTAGTCTCTGCTGCTTCATTTAAAAGCTCTGGAGTATCTTCAAGTGCTTCATTTACTTCAACAACTTCTCCACTTAAAGGAGTATATATATCTGATGCTGCTTTTACTGACTCAATAAAAGCTATGCTATCATCTTTATCTGCCTCAGCTCCAATCTCTGGAAGCTCAACAAAAGTGATATCTCCAAGTTGTTCAACTGCATAAGCTGAAAGTCCTATACTTGCTACTTCACCATCTAATATCGCCCATTCATGTTCATTGCTATAATATTTGCTCATTTTTTATCCTTATTTTTGTTTATTATAAAATGGTAATTTTGTTACACTGATTTCTATATTTTTTCTACCAGTATTTAGTTCCAATGGAGTTTCTTTATCGTAAAGTTTTGCGTCAACTGAAGCTATTCCTATACCTGATTGAATACAAGGAGAAAAAGTCCCACTAGTTACTACTCCAATTTTCTGTCCATTTTGCCAAATCTCCATACCATGTCTAGGAGCTCTCTTTGAGTTTGTTGTAAAAGGTATAGACTTTCTTGGAGCACCCTCTTCTTTTTGCTTTAAAAGAGCCTCTTTACCAGTAAAATGCTTATCATACTTTACAAAAAATCCAACACCTGCTTCAATGGGAGTTGTATTTTCATCTAGCTCTTGTCCATAAAGACTATATCCCATCTCAAGACGAAGAACATCACGAGCTCCAAGTCCAGCAGGAACTGCACCTTTACTTATCAACTTATCCCATAAAAGGGGTGCTATTTTATTGTCTACGTAAAGTTCATATCCAAGCTCTCCTGTATATCCTGTACGACTTACAAGTGCAAAGCTATCCATAATTTTGCTCTCTTTAAAACCAAAAAAACCAAGTTCATCTAAGTCAAATGGAACAAACTCTTGAAGTATCTCTTTTGCTTTTGGTCCTTGAATATCAATTTTTGAAGTTTCATCTGAGGCATCTGTAAAAATTCCATTATGTAACTGGTCATTTATAGTTTTAAAATCTATGTCTATTCTAGAAGCATTTACAACAAACATTAAACGCTCTTCACCAACTTTATATATAATGAGGTCATCTATAACACCACCATTTTCATTAAGTAAAAAACCATATTTACATTTTCCAATAGGAAGCGCTAAAACATCAACAGTTGTTGTATCATTTATACCACTAAAAAGAAGATTTCCTTCAAAGAAAAATTCACCCATATGAGAAGTGTCAAATATAGCTACACCATTTCTACAAGCCTCATGCTCCTTTAAAATACCCTCATACTGAACTGGCATCTCCCAGCCACAAAAACCGATATTTTTTGCACCTAATTTTTCATGCCTATCAAATAGGGCTGTTCTCTTAAGCTCTGACATATCTCTCTCTTTATGTTAAATTAATAACTTACAGAGTAGCAAAATTCTTATTTTATTTTTATAAAACTATGTTAGTTAAATTTCTTTAAATCTAGATAGGTTACGAGGCTCTACATATAGAGCCTCGCAATATTTATTTATTGAGATACATTTTAACAGAATATGGACTTGGATAGATAAAAGTCGTCTCTCTTTTAACAACAATTTTCTCTTTATCATCCACTGCAAATGCCTTAATTGTTATTTCTAAGATAGTATCTTTTTCATCATGAACTGAGAGATTTTTATCTGCTTGTATGATAACTATTTTTTTAAGTTTAGCTCCTGCTTTTAAAGTAAATGGTTCTGAAGGTTTTTTTATAGATAAACCTTTATGTTCTACTTCAAAATAGTACTTGTGATCTTTAGCATCCGTATTTTGAAACAAAAATGTATAAGCATTTTGAACATTTTTACCATCATCTTTTATTTTATACAATTGAGTTGTACGGTTTACATTTAAAAGCATATGCTCTTTTGTAGCACCCATCATAAACAAAGCAATAAGAGCAACCACTAAAGCAATTCCATAAGCAATCGTTCTAAATCTTAAAAATTTTGTTTTTCTATTCTCTTCCACTGCTGTAGAACTTGCCCAATCTATAAGAGACTCCTTTCCAAGTTTTCCCATAACTTTGGTACAAGCATCAACACACTCTAGACAGTTAATACACTCTAACTGCATACCTTTTCTAATATCTATATGAGTAGGACATATCTTGACACAGGCTTCACAACCTGTACACTCATCTGTCTCACCTGTTGGCTTTGAATTGATTAAATTCTTATGCTCATCATATATCTTTCCACCACGTTTTTCATTATAAACTGCTGCTATAGTCTCTTCATCATACATAACCGACTGAACCCTTGCATATGGACAAACATAAATACAAAAATCCTCTTTTAAAAGTATAATATCATAAATCAAGAACGCAGTAATTCCAAGAACAACACCTAATAAAACTGTATGCTCCATTGGATTTTGCATATATTTAAAAAAATCTTCAGGCGGTATAAAATACCAAGTAAAATTTGATGCTGCGATTAAAGATATAATAGACCAAATTCCAACAGCAATAATCTTTTTAGGACTGTTCTTACTCTCTTTTTGTTTATTTTTAACACTTTTTCTAAGGCCAAGAAGAGATGTTTCTATCCAATCTCTATAGATAACTCTAAATATGGTTTGAGGACACGTCCAACCACACCAAACACGACCTCCTAATGTCGTCATAAAAAATATACCTAAAAATAAAAGTATAAGTAAAAATGGCATAAGATAAAGCTCTTGCATATCAAATGCTGTAAAAAATAGGTGAAGCTGTTTTTTATCAAAACTAAGAAGGAAAAAGTGATTTCCTCCTATTTTAATAAATGGCAAACCTAAAGAAATCAAAGTTAAGATTCCATAGGTTATATATCTCTTTTTTGAGTATGGTGTTGAGCAATTGCTGTTACATGTAGACATTTATATCTTTCCTTTTATAAGAGTACACTCTTTTTTTATATTTACTATTTGTTTTACTTTTTTGACAGGCTCTTTGTCTAAAAGTACCTTTTTTGCTTCCACTAAATCTTTCAAACCACGTGAATTTATATAATCTTTTAGTGAAGTTCTACTAACCCCCAATGTTCTAGAAATCTTACTTACAGAGTGCCCAATTGTTAATTGCTCAATAATTTGTACCCTATATGGATCAAATTTTGACTTTGACATTCTTCCTTTTGGTCTTCCTTGAGAATTTTCTAGTTTTTTAACAAGAATTTTTTCTCTAAAGTTTGATAATATAGTCAATACTTCCAATGGAGTTGAATTTCCATCAATTGTTAAATTTTGACTACATATATGAGTATTGATATCTCTTGTTAAAAGGCATTCTAGCACTTTTACTATTTCACCAATATCATTACTAAATACCCATAAATCATATATCAAAACAGTATCATTACAATTTAAAGAGCGTAAAAACCCTTTAAATTCACTTCTATTTTCCAAAATAGAGCTCTCATCAGAACCTTCTATCTCTGTTGTATCGAGTCTTATACCATTAAGTCTAGCATATCTTATTATACTCTCTTGTTGAGTTGTAATGTTAACACGATCAGTCTTGCTTTTAAGTAAAACTATATTCATTTTGTCACCTTTTTATCACTATTGAAATTATAACTCTTTAGACGTAAAAAGTCAAGTAAATATTATGTATTTATCGTCTAAGGTTAAGTATAGTGTTTTTAGGTATAATACAAACCTAAATTTAACCGAAAGGTGGTGAGGTCGGATGCCAGGTATTAAGGTACATCCTAATGACTCCTTCGACGAAGCGTATAGAAAGTTCAAGAAACAAGTTGACAGAAACCTAGTTGTTACTGAAACTCGTGCTAGAAGATTCTTTGAAACAGGTACTGAAAAGCGTAAAAAGCAAAAAATCAGTGCTCGTAAAAAGATGCTTAAGAAACTTTATATGCTTAGACGATACGAGTCTAGACTATAATCACATTATGAGGAGAGTAATCTCCTCATATGCTTCTACTATTTACCCTTTTTATGTATAATAACACCTATGTTAGCAAAAGGAGTTCTCTATGGAAAAAAAACTAACAGTTATTGAAATGGCAAAGTATCTTGGTGTTAGTAAAGAAGCCATTTATAATCGCTTAAGACGTGGTAGTTTAGAGAGTGTTATGGAAAATGGTAAAAAGTATGTTTTACTAACGTCTACAGTACAAAGGGAAGGTAGACTTCCAAAACGAACAGCAGTAACAAATACAATGGATAGTGAATATATTGACCTGTTAAAAACTCAAATAGAAGAACTAAAACATAAAAATTCAAAACTTGAAGATGATAGAGATAGACTTTATAAAGAAAAAGAAAAAATGTTAATAGAGTCTAAAAGAGAAATTGAACAAGTTTACAAAGAGAGAGATGAACAGTTAAAAACTATCTTAACTCTAGTAAATGTTCCTACTTTAGGAAATAAACTAGAATCAAGTGAGCCTATTGATGTTTTAGAAGAAGTAGAGATAGAAGAAGATATAGTAGAACAAATGTGTGAAACCTTTGAAGGTTGGGAACTACTAAAAGATAGATTATATAGAAAAAAATTTGATAAAGAGAAAATAGAAAAGATAACAAAAAAAGTTCAAAAGCAAGTAGGAAAAAATCTACATGTAAAGATAAGTAACGATGAAATATATATAAAAAAAGATATTAAACTGAAAAAGATTATAGGAAAAAAATGAGATATATAAGAAAAATATCAGATTATGTGATTGCTGGTGGTATTGGGGCTTTAGTTATCGCTGGTATGCAAGGTTGTGAAAAAAAAGGTGATGATAATGCTTTTACTAAAGCTTCTCAAGCACAAGGTGCATTTGTAGTAATTGAGCAGATGGAAAATGGTGGCTATACCATAGTTGAAGAGTACCCAAGTGCGACAACTAGAGTTGTAGTACGTCAAAAAGATGGAACTGAAAGAATGCTTTCAAAAGCAGAGATGGATAAATTAATAGCCCAAGAAGCTATAAAAATAGATAATGGAACTTCATCTCTAACTGAACCATCTATGGCAACGGGAGCTCCTGGGCTTGGCTCAATTTTACTTTCAAGTGTAGCTGGAGCAATGCTGGGAAGTTATATAGGAAACAAACTTTTTAACAACCAAAACTATCAACAACAAAGAAGAACAAACTATAAAACACCACAGGCATATAGTAGAAGCAAAGATAGTTTTAAAAAAGCTAGAAGTGGTGGATTAAAATCAAGTAAAAAGAAAAGTGGTGGATTTTTTGGAACTAAAAGTAAAACAAGATCACGTTCTCTATTTATGTTTGGTGGATAAATGTTAAATTTAGAAAAAGTCAATCCACTAACAAGTGAGTTTCTAGAATCCATAGGTTTTTACTGGCATACTGATGAAGATAAAACTCCTTATGTTGCTGATGAGCTTGTTATAGTAAGTCAAAAAGAAGCGGATGCTTATTATGAAGCTACTAACGAGTTATATGACATGTTTGTAGAAGCTGGTGAACATGTTATAGAAAATAATTTACTTCATGAGATAGGAATCCCTTTTAACTTAGTTGATATGGTAAAACAATCATGGGAAAATGATATACATTGGCATCTATATGGAAGATTTGATTTAGCAGGTGGAATTGATGGAAAACCAATAAAACTTATAGAGTTTAATGCAGATACTCCAACAGCTCTTTTTGAAACAGCCATAGTGCAGTGGGCTTTACTTAAAGCCAATGGTATGGAGGAGAGAAGCCAGTTTAATAATACTTATGAAGCTATAAAAGAAAATTTTAAACGTTTAGTAGTTATGAGTGGCGATACTAAAGATTTTGGAGATATATATGATGGATGGAAGATACTTTTTTCAAGTGTAAAAGGGAGTATAGAAGATGAAAATACAACCAAACTACTACAAGCTGCAGCAAATGAAGCTGGTTTTGAAACTGATTTTGCATTTGCCGATGAAGTAGAGTTTGATGGAAAAGAGGGAGTTTTTAAAGCAGATGAAAACTTTGAGTATTGGTTTAAGCTTATACCTTGGGAAAATATTGGTATAGATGAAGGAAATTTAGCTCTTTTATTGAGTGAGATTATGGATAACCAAAAAGCGATTATACTAAATCCTGCTTATACTTTAATGTTTCAAAGCAAAGCATTTATGAAAATACTTTGGGATTTATATCCAAATCACCCACTACTTTTAGAAACTTCTTATAAACCACTAGAAGGTAAAAAACAAGTTGAAAAAAGAGTTTTTGGTAGAGAAGGTGCAAACACTGTTATCTTAAATGAACAAAATCAAGTCCTAGCTCAAGAAGATGGTCAGTATGAAAACTTTGCTCCAATTTATCAAGAATATGTAGAACTTCCTACTGATAAAAATGGTGAGAGTTACCAAGCTGGAATCTTTTATGCATATGAAGCTTGTGGACTTGGATTTAGAAGAGGTGGACTTATACTAAATAACTATTCTAAATTTGTTGGGCATGTGATATCATAATGCAAAAAATATTAGGTTTTGGCATAATTGCATTTGGCATATTTTTAGAAATATTGTGGCTAGGAGTCTGTTTTGGAACAGTAATTGTTGGAATTGCATTGCTAATTTTTGCTCCAAGAATACTCTTTTTCCCATTTAATTTTTTTCTTGTTATTGGTTTAGCAATGGTAGCAAGTGGAAGTTTTCAAAGTGGTGCAAACTTTAGATATCAAAGCTATTCAGGTTCAAATCAAGCTCCACCAAATTTTGCTCAATCTCCAAATAATTTAGCAAAATACTATGAAACATTAGAATCAGAGCCAACAGATAGTATGGATGTTATAAAGAAAAACTATAGAAGATTGGTAAAAGAGTATCATTATGATTCTATAGCAAGTAAAAACTTACCAGCTGATATGTTAAAATTTGCACAAGAAAAAACACAAAATCTTAACGAAGCATATAACGCTATAAAAGAGGCAAGGGGATAAACTAGTTATCCCTTTATATATTACTTTTTAAGCTTTGCTTGCTCTAGTTCCCAATACTCCATTTCAAAGCAATCTTTTAAACTAATACCCTTATAACTGCCAAGCTTATCTGCCCTTAAAACCGCCAACATCGTATGTTCTATAATATCATTTAATATCTTTGCTTCTTTCTCATTTTTACCAAAAGTCACTACCCCAAAGTCTTTTATGACAGCATAGTTTGGAGCTGGATTTAACATAATTTCATCTTTTTTAAACTCGTTAAAGTATTTTTCATACTCTCTTATATATTTTTTTATAGAGCTCTCTAAACTCTCATTTTCTACTATCAAAGGAACTCTTTTAGTCCTTATAATATGCTCAGGAGTCAATACTCCACGTGTTGCGAAACTAGGTAAATCATCTTTTGAAGCATAAAAAAGAGCGAGTGAAGTTTGGTTTACATGTAGAGTTATTTCATAACCCTTCTCTTTCTCTATCAAAACTTTTAGCTCTTCCAAATCTATCTTTTTCTTTACATCTAAAGGTTCTATCTCTACATTTGCATTTTCTTCTAAAAACTTCTCGGCTAAACTTACAGCATCTATCATCTTATCATATGACTTTTTAGCATCATCATCAAAAGTAAATATCCCATGATTATGTAAAATTATACCTTTACAAGTAACCCAATCAAAATCTTGTGTCATCTCATAAATAGTTTTAGCCAAAATAAAACCTGGCATAACATAAGGAACTACCAAAAAATCGGGGTAGATATTTTTTATATGCTTTTGTCCATCTTTTGAATTGGATATAGTCACAACTGCATCTGCATGAGTATGGTCTACAACCTTAAAAGGTATAAGAGCATGTAGTATAGCCTCAACAGAAGGATTAGGTGCAGATTTGTCTATCATCGCAGCTTTTTGCCCGTTTACCATGTCGGTATCACTTAAACTATCTAACTCTGCCATCTCTAAAAGAGTTTTCATCTTCACAGGAGCAAAACCTTCTGCTTTAATGGAAACTAAATCCCAACCACTACCCTTTACAAACAAAATCTCTTCACCATCAATTTCTATCTTTACCGAAGTATTCCCACCTCCATGAAGTACAAGCTCATCACTTTGGCCAAGTAAATTAGAAGTAAAAACTCTTAGGTTTATATCATTCCACAAGTTTTTCATAGCACTTCTAAATCATCAGAAAATTTTTCAGCACAATATGGCTCAAAATTTGACTTATAATAAGCATAGTGAGCTGAAGCTTTATGCCCATCTAATGCTTCTTCATCTCTCCATGACTCTAAAACTATAAACTTTTTAGGCTCTTTTTTTAACTGACATATATGATAAAAAAGACATCCATCTTCTACTTTTGAAGCTTCTACCATCGTTGATAAGAGCTCTTTCATCTTCTGTATTCCATCATCTTTTGCTATAAATGTCACTTGCTTTGTGATTGTCATTGTTAACTCCATGCTTTTAGTTGATTTTAACATTATTATAGTTAAAATCAAACTTACCTAAGGGGTGCCTAATATGGCTGAGATAAAACCCTAAAAAACTGATCCCGATAATACGGGCGTAGACATTAAGGAGTCTTATATGCGTAAAATACTATTTTTCATACTACTGTTTTCAACATTGATTCAAGCACAAACTGATAAGCCAACTTTGATTATATATACTTATGATTCATTTACTGCATCTTGGGGACCTGCACCCAAAGTAAAAGAAGCTTTTGAAAAAGTATGTAACTGTAATTTGGAGTTTGTTTCAACTTCAAGTGCTATTGGAACACTAAGAAAAATCCAACTTGAAGGTGCAAATACAAAAGCTGATATTCTTCTAGGATTAGATAAAAGCTCAGCTGGGATTGCTAGAAAAACCAACCTTTTTATGAAACATGGTCTTGATACTTCTAAACTATCTCTTCCTGTTAAATGGACTGATAATGAGTTTCTTCCTTATGATTATGGTTATTTTGCATTTGTTTATGATACAAATAGAGATAAAAAAATTCCACACTCATTTGAAGAACTCTTAAAAATGCCAAAAAGTTTCAAAATTATCATCCAAGACCCAAGATCTTCAACACCAGGTTTAGGATTGCTACTATGGATAAAAAAAGTATATGGTGATAAAGCAGGTGAGTATTGGAAAAAACTCTCTCCTCATATACTTACTGTAACAAAAGGCTGGTCCGAAGCTTATGGTCTGTTCTTAAAAGGTGAAGCAAATATGGTTCTTTCATATACAACATCTCCCGCTTATCATATCATAGCAGAGAAAAAAACAAACTATAAAACAGCTGATTTTAAAGAGGGTCACTATGGACAGGTAGAAGTTTCTGCAATACTAAAATCATCTAAACATAAAAAATTAGCAAAACAGTTTTTAGAGTTTACTATGAGTGAAACTTTTGCAAACATTATACCTACTACAAACTGGTCATACCCTGTTGTTAAAACAAAAAAGGGTTTACCAAAGGGATTTGACTCTTTACATACCCCTTCAAAAATGTTGTTGATAGATGATGAAAAGTTAGAAAAAAATAGAAAAAAATACATAAATGAATGGTTAAATGCTATCAAATAGTATTTGGAGATTTAGACTTTCTATAATACCAGGAAGTCTTATCTCTTTTTTACTTCTACTTTTAGCCTTTGGCATTTTTTACACACTATTTTTAAATTCTGGATTTGAAAACTTCTCATCTGTACTCATAACCAGTAGAGTTCAAGGGCTCATAAAATTTACCCTATTTCAAGCTTTTTTATCAACTCTTTTATCTGTTTTTATAGGTACTCTTTTAGCTTGGTCACTTGCTCATCAAAACTCATTTCGAGGTAGAGATTTTCTTATAGCCCTTCTCTCCTCATCCCTTGTTCTCCCTACTCTTATTGTAGTTTTTGGGATTATTACTATTTTGGGAAACAATGGTTGGATTAATAGGTCACTTCTATATCTTTTTAATTTTTCATTTGAAAACTCTATCTATGGATTGGGAGGTATCTTAGTTGCTCATGTCTATCTCAATGCCTCTTTTGCTGCTAGAAGCTTACTACATATCTTTGAATCTATTCCAAAAGAGAGATATAAACTAGCAAAAAGTCTTAATTTTTCAACTTATAGAAGATTTGCACTTATAGAGTTTCCTGCTATAAAACTATCCCTAAAAAGTATATCTTCAACTATTTTTTTACTCTGCTTTACCTCTTTTGCTATTGTTTTAACTCTTGGTGGCTCCCCCTCCTACAATACACTAGAAGTTGCAATTTATGAAGCTGTTAGACTTGATTTTGATATACCTTTAGCTCTCAAACTTGCATTGATTCAACTATCTATAACTATGTTTTTAGTTTTTCTATCTTCTAACTTCAATATTGGAATCTCCAATATAAAAACCAGTAGCAATCAAATACCTTGGAAAGAGCCTAAAAAACTACAATTTTTTCAACTTATAGTGATATCAATCTTTACTATTTTATTTATTTTACCACTTATCTCTATCTTTGTTGATGGTTTTGGAGCCAATTTTATAAAAATACTGAGCAACAAACTGTTTTTAAAATCTCTTATAACAAGTTTAGTTATTGCTACTTTTTCTAGTATCTTTACCGTGGTATTTGCTCTTTTGATTAGTGATGCGAGAAGAAATTTCAACATCAATTATAGAGTCAAAAAAACAAAACTAAGTTCTTTTATAAACATACTAATCTCATTTTCAGGCAACATATACTTAGCAATTCCATCACTTATCTTGGGTTTAGGATTTTTTTTACTATCACAAAAGTTTCAAGCACCACTTTTACTATGGTCACTAGGTGCTATACTCTGTGCAAATATACTAATGTCCTTACCTTTTGCACTATCTATCATCTACCCAACCATGCAAAAAGTAGCACTAAGATATGATAAACTCTCATTTTCACTCAATCTAAATGGAAGTAAAAGGTGGTTATATTGTGAATGGCCATATCTAAAATCATCAGTTGCATACGTTTTTGCTCTCTCTTTTTGTCTATCATTGGGAGATTTGGGTGTAGTTGCCCTGTTTGGAAGCAATGAGATAACAACTTTACCTTGGTATTTATACCAACTTATGGGCTCATATCAAACAAAAGATAGTGCTGGAGTAGCTTTGATACTTCTTGTTTTAACACTTAGTGTTTTTATATTTTTACCAAAGGTATTTAAAAATGTTGCAAATAGATAATCTAAAATACACTTACGATAAAACACTATACGATTTTTCTTTACATGTAAAAGAGAATGAAATAGTTGGTGTTACAGGTGAGAGTGGAAGTGGTAAATCTACTCTACTCGATTTAATAGCTGGTTTTTTACCTCCTTTAGGTGGAAGTATCATATTTAAAAACAGAGATATAAACAAACTTGACGCCGAAAAGAGACCTTTAACTATCTTATTTCAAAAGTATAATACCTTTGAACATCTTACAGTTTTAAAAAATGTTCTTTTAGGTATAACCACTTCACTCAAACCTAAAGCGAGTGAGATAATAAAGGCTAAAGAGATTTTAAATGAGGTAGGACTTAAGGAGTTTGAAGACAAACTTGCTTCTACTTTATCGGGAGGACAAAGTCAAAGAGTTGCACTTGCTCGTTCTCTTTTAAGAGATAAACCTATATTACTTTTAGATGAGCCTTTCACTGGGCTTGATTTTGAAACTAGAATCAAAATGCTAAATTTAGTTAAAAAAATCTCTAAAAAAAGAGGCTTATGTACAATCATGGTTACTCATGAACTAAACGATTGTAAACTCATAGCAGATAGAGTATATAAAGTTATAGATGGAAAGCTTGTGTGCAAAGACTGATTCCTATAGAAAACCAAGGATTTTCTTGTAAAACTTACCGCTTTAAAAACTATATTTTAAAAAAACTAACCTCTTCAAAAGAACAACAACAAAAAGAATTTACTATAGCTTTAAAAGCTTATAAAAACGATATAGGAGCAAAACCTATACTTTTAGATGTTAAAAACTCTCTTATAATTTATAAATTTTTAGAGGGTAAACATAAAAATAATTTAAAAATAAAAGATATTAGAAATATAGCTTTTTTAGTAAAAAAACTCCATAAAATCCAAATATCAAATAGAGTATTTAATCATAAAAAAGATTATGTTTTATGTCATCAAGATTTAAATCCTAAAAATTTTATATTTTCCAAAACTATAAAACTAATTGATTGGGAGTATGCTGGACTAAATGACAGATATTTTGACTTAGCCACGATTATAATAGAGTTTAACTTAAATAAAAAACAAGAAAATATACTTCTAAACTCATATTTTAAAAACATCTATGACATAAAAAGAAAAAAATTGACCTCTTTTAAACATAATTATATCTCTATCTGTATAAAATGGTTTTCAAAAAGAAAAAACCAAAAAGAAAAAGTACGATATCAAAAGTTATATACTCTTCTATAAAAACCCCATCTTCTTTTTACTCTTTTTTTCAGAACTCATATACTCTTCAAGTTCATCATAAACACCACTCATATTTGCATACTCTACAACATTTTTTGCCATACTAAACCACTCTAATATACTTGGTTTAGTATCCTCTATAACATCTACTAAATCTTCTTGTATGATTTTTATATCTTCTTCGCTTTGCAGTATCTGTTCAATTACACTTTCGGCTACTCTATCAACTACACCTTTTATATCTGCTCCACTAAAGCCAGTT
>Ga0256837_1002131_pt1 | contig 12627 bp, 13 predicted proteins | sample 4562384metaG_FD_185976 | JGI IMG/M metagenome (GOLD analysis project Ga0256837, IMG submission 185976) | Hydrothermal vent microbial communities from Guaymas Basin, Mexico - 4561-384 | ecosystem: Environmental > Aquatic > Marine > Hydrothermal vents | place: Mexico: Guaymas Basin | collected... | reverse complement strand
GTGATGTAATAGCGGTAGCTGAACATGGTATAGAAAGACCTAATAATGTATATAGATCACCATCTCCAGTAGTTGAAATATTTGGTAGTTCAGAATTAATATGGACAGCTAAAAAAGCTAATGGTGATAAGGTAAGACAAAGTGTTAAATACAATTATAAGTCAGGTGAGTTTATTATAGGAGCGGTTGAAGAAATAACACAAGGATAAGTTATGGATAGATATAAAACAATACATGAATATTTTCAGGATAACCTTCCTGAAAATTTTAAAGTTTCTAAAGAGCTTTATGTAGCAATAAGGAAATTTAGAATAATGTGGAGTCAAAAATCAGAAGAATATATGGAATTTTTAGGTGGTAACACATTAGGTGTTCAAGCTATTAGATTTTCGCAAAGAGATGAAAGTATTCTATTTGAAGAGATATTAGAATTTGATTTAGATAAGCTAATTCAAAATGTTAAATATATTAAAGGTATTGATGCTAAATGGGCTGTTGCTGGTAATCCAATTTATTTAACATTAGTTTATCTTATGCATTTATTTATTACATCTAAATTACCTAATAATATTAGAATTGATGCAGTAAAAGAATTATATTTTATTTATGCTTATAAAGTTATGGGTAGTTTATTAAGTCATTATTTTAAATTTCAAACTAGTGAGGCTATAGCTAAAGCCACATATGAAAAACTTTCTAATAGATATCTTATTAAACAATTAGATAGTTGGCAAGATGTATTTGAATATAGAACTTTAGATTTACTTCCTCCTGATGGAATACATTATAAAAGATTAGTTAATTTAGATACTGATGGTATTATAAGAATAACTAATGATTTACAAGGTAGAATAAGAGAGTTAGTTAAAAATATTTATGTTATTATGATTGAAATTATAGAACATAATGATAAGATAAATTCAACATCAGCGGTTGAATCTAATGAAGAAGGTGCTGATAGTTTAAAAGATTTAACTACTAGACCTGATAAATATATTAATTATATACATAAGATAGTTAATTTACCAGAGTTTGTTAATAATGATTTAATTTATTTAGTTAAACAATATGTGCCTACTGTTGACGAAGGACATTTAAAAACATCACTATCTTATATAGTTAATAATGTAAAAGTTAAACAAAACAGTAAAGATGATTTTGTTAGTATAAGTATTATACATACTTTAAATTATATACAGACTAAAGGTATATTTACAGACTATACTTCACATACAGCTAGTATATTAAAATATATGAGAGGGTATTGGTCATCAAGTAGTGTTAAACATAAAGAGGTTATACATATTAAGAAATATTTGTATAATGTAGTTAAAAAAGCTATAAATAAGAAAACTGGGTTTGTTATTAAATCAGTAGTAATAGCTATATTGATATATACTTTTGTTAGAGCGTTATATAAACAAGATAACTAAGACTATATAGTCTTAGTTATTTGTTATTTATATTCAGTATAGAATTTATCTTTTAAATATAATTCAATATATTTAATTACATCATCTGGTTTAATATTTCTTTTATTTTTTTCTAATAACATAGTTAATCTAGTTTTTTTATAAGATTTATTATTTAAACTAGTGTATAGTAAAGTTATCCAAGTAGGTATGTGTTCTGTAGCTATCATCACACTTTCACCATTACCGTGACCGTACCATATATTACTTATAGCATTTAATAAAATAGTTTCATCTATTAAAGATGACTTAACATCTAATATAATTTTAATATTGTTAACTAAACCTACATAAGTAGATGCATATAAATCTAATTCAGGGATATTAACTAATTTCTCAATATACTTATGGCTTATAGGAATCGTAAATTTAGTTTTACTTACTCTTGCCAATATACCATCTATATAATCTCTACCATCACCTTCTACGAATAGCATATTAGCATATATAGCAGCTATGATTTCTACATTAGTTTTCTCCACAGGATCTAAACTAACAATACTATTAATTATGTTAGCTATAACAGTACTAAATCCTAAGGTTATATTTTTTATAATGTTATTAAATATTCCGTAGTTACCTTCTATGAAATCACCTATAATTAATGATTCTAAAATAAGATAATCAAAATTATTTCTATCTTTAACAGAATTTAATAGATTAAGGTCTACATCTTTCTTAACATATTTTCTTAAATCAACAGCAATAACATTTTCTTTTTCTATATTTTGAAATACTAATGGTTGTGTCCATACTGGTAAGTCTATTTCATCTTGGTCTTTACCAGTTATAAATAAATATTTATGGTTTTCTCCATTAGGTATTTCATAGTTTAAATTATCATTTTTTCTAAGTATTTCAAATCTAATTAATTCTTTTTTAATATTAGTTATATCTAATAATTTACCATAATTTGTATCATAAGGGTTTATGTATATCATAGTATTCCTTTATATTGTTTTTATTTCAAGTAATCGAGTAGTTATTTTTTTGAAAAGGATAGAATATGGCTGCATTTTATATTGATGATTATGAATCTTTTGGGTGTCAAGGTTACCCTACTGCCGCAGATTGGGAAGTAGCACTTGACCCAGGATTTGAACAAATAATAGATAGTACATATAAGGATAAATATCATGTATTAGAATGGCATAGTAAAATGCCTAAAATTGGTGAAGATGGTTATTATGCGGATTTAGATATTTATTATGTTAGAGTAAGACTTTATATAGATGATAGAGTTTCTGAGTGGTTTTATTTACAACCAAAAAATCAAAATGAACAGAAAGTTATTTATACTGAAGAAAATAAAGAAGATATAGTTTATGAATCATCATTAGCTATAGGATTAAAATAATTAAGGAGATATAATGATAAGAACAATAAATTTAGGTGTTGATAAACCAGTTATACCAGATGATAGTGATTTAGAACACAAAGCAACAAGTTGGGAGGTTTCTTTAATACCGAATTTTAGCGATAATGATACATTAATTGTTAAACAGGATAAAGATGAAGATAATTTATTAAATTATAAGTTTACTTATGATTTAGGAGAAGACCAACCATTATATATTAGAACTAAATATCACTTTAAAAAAGGTGATGATGAATATGAAAGTAATTGGAGTAAGATTATTCCATTAAATGTTAGAGATACCGGAATTAAAATGTCTAGTGTTATGATTGTTACGCCTAAAGTTACAGTAAGACCAGTTTATGATGATGTTATTACAGGTGAGTTAGAAATAACCACAAGTGATTATTTATTATATGCTGGTACTGGTAGTCATAAAGCAACAACATATGTTATAGAAACATTAAATGGCGAAGAAGTATATAGAAGAGAATATGATGAAGATAACTTAACTAGTTTAAAAATAGATTTAAGTATTTTAGACAAAAATAAAATATATGTAGTTAAAGTTAAACATCATTCATTAACTAATGCTGAATCTAATTATGGTAAAGCTATTTTAAAATTAACTAGTGAACTTAATAATCTATATGAATTGAAAAGAATTTCAGACCTTAAACCATATAGAGATTTATTTTTTAAATTAAATCTTTTAGGTATTGAAGTTAAATCAGTAGATATTATAATTAGAGATATAAATTCTAATATAGTAGCTAGTATTTATGATGTTGATGATAATATAATTAAATTGCCGGTAGGTAATATTAAAACAGATAGATATTACGATATATATAGTAGAATAACATATAGTGATGGTAAAAAATCTGAATTTATTTTATTAGAAACAGTATATTGTGTTCCTAATTATTTAGTTAATTTAAATCCAGTTATTGGATATAGAGATACTATAAGTTTAGTTAGGGAATTTAATACTAATAGTTTAGTAGTTAATTATACTTATGAATTAACTAATGGTAATATTTTATTTATGAAACATAATGATGGTAATGTTTATTTATATAAAATGCCTAAAACTACAGATATTGAATATAATAGAACAATATTAAAATTAGGAGATAATTTTAAAACTAAATCATATTTTCACGCTAGAGAGTTACCATCAGGTAAAGTATTGTTAGATGTAGTTGATGGAAATTTAACACCTTATTTTATTTTATTAGATTATAATCCAGTAACTGATACATTTAAAGAAATTTTTAGAATTAAAAGAACTGATGAAAGATTTAATACATCGGTATCAGGTTCTTTAGTAGCATATGAAGATGATAAAATTCTTTATATTCCAGCTAGGCAATTAGATAGTAATGGTAAGTATACTAAATTATATATTAAAAGTTTAGATATTGAAAATAGAACAATAACTAAATTTATGGATATAAGTAATAAAATTAACGCAGTAGCATTTATTAATATGTTTAGCCATAAAGATGATATTTATTTGTTCGGAGGATCTAATGAATATACACTTGATGATAATAAAGAAAGAATATTTGAAAGAAAATCTGATAAATTATTTAGATTAGATGTTAATAATAAAGTTATTAATGATATTGGTAGCGTGAGTGATACTTTACCTAAAAAAGTATATTGTTTACATCCTGTAGTTAGAAAAGATGGTAAAATATTATTTTTTAATAATGTTTACAGCGGTGATTATTTAGGTAATCAAGATGTTTATTTAATGGATATGCGTGATAAAAGTATATCTAAAATAACTACAGACACTACAGATATATTATCGTATAGAAATACTATGGTTAGTAAATTTGGTAATATATTTAGAGTTACATCTAGAGTAAGAGATAGTCAAAAACTATACCTGTATGAAGTAACTGATGGTACTGATAAAGATACTAAAGATGATAATTCACTTGATGTTATTAAAAATTTAGTAGTTCCTAAATATAAAACAATAACTATAGAATCGCCTCATAGATTTGAAACTATTACTGTTGATGGTAGCGATAATGATGATACTGGAGTATTAAGATTAATTATAGATGGTGTTGTTAAAGAAGTTAAATATAGAGATTTACTTATTTATAAAGATACACATTGGGAAATAAATCTTTATGAAGGTGATCACGATAATTGGGATAATGTTTATATTTTAGATAATGCTAAATTTGAAATAAATTATTTTATAGATATTCCTGATGATGAATCGTTAACTATAAAAGAACCATTTGCTGTAGACCATATAACTTTAGGAGAAAATTCAGAACTTATTATTGAAAGTGAGGATTAAGAAAATGATGGATAAAATAAATGAAATGATGTGTAGTATTTTTGATTTTATAGAATATAGAATAACATATTGGAATTTTGCTCAAAAAGGTAAAAAGAAATATTATATTAGAAAGAGAATGTTTCATAAAGGATTTGTGTATGCATATTCTGAAGGATCACGTGATGCTATAATAGAGATTGGTAGTTTTGATACTATTGATGATATATTAAAATATAGTTTTAGGATTCATCATGATACTATATAAAAAAGATTGGAATAAATACCCTACAGCTATACCTGATTTCAAGACTCGTAATGAGTCTTGGGTTAGGATGGCTGCTGTGTTTCAGAAGATGGGTATAGAGAATTATTATTTTCATTTGGCTTTACATAATCCATTGTTACAAGGAATAGATCCTTTTAGTAAAGAATTGACGCAAGATGAAATAGCTATGATAACTACTGAATGTTCTGAAAATCCTTGGTATATTTTAAGAGAAATTATCAGGATACCTCCAGTTGCATCACCAGATCCAGTACCTTTAAAAGCTAATAGAGGTAATATAAGTCTTTTTTGGTTATTCTTTAATCATATTACTACTATGTTGATACAACCTAGACAAACCGGTAAATCAGTATCTACTGATGCATTAATGGTTACATTGTTTTCTATAATGACAGTTAATACAGATATTAATTTATTAACTAAAGATGATAGTTTAAGAGTTAAGAATATTGCTAGATTAAAATCATTAATAGATTTATTACCGGAATATTTGAATTTAAAAGGTAGAGGCGATACTTGGAATACTGAAAAATTAACTATAAGTAGATTAGGTAACACATATCATTCTAATGTAGCGCAGGCATCTCCTAAAGCGGCATTATCTATTGGTAGAGGTATGACTCTTGCGATTAACCATATTGATGAGATTGCGTTTATTAAGAATATTGATGTTACATTACCAGCTATGTTAGCAGCTACTTCAAGTGCTCGTGATCAAGCTAAAGCTTCAGGAGCGCCATATGGTAATATATTTACTACAACACCTGGTTATTTAAACTCTAATGAAGGTAGATTTGCTTATAAAGTATATAACGAATCTTTTAGATGGTCTGAAAAACTATTTGATTGTGAAAATGAAGAAGATTTAGTTAATACTATTAGAAAGAATAACCCTTCTGGTAAAGTTCAAGTATTATTAGAATTCAATCATAGACAATTAGGATTTACAGATGAATGGTTAAGACAAAAAATAGAAGAAGCTATGTCAGATGGTGAAGATGCTGGAGCCGATTTCTTAAATATCTGGGCTGAAGGTAGTATGGCTTCACCTATAGATAAAAGATTACTTAAAGTTATTAAAGATAGTAAGATACCTGATGGTAGAATAGTACCTTCAACACACGGTTATATAACTAGATGGTATGTTAATGATTATGATAGAACACATAAATATAAAAATAGACCAATAGTTATGGGGTTAGATACTTCTGATGCAGTTGGTAAAGATGATATTGGTATGGTTATTAGGGACGCTCAAACTGGTGAAGTTTTAGCTACTGGTTTATATAATGAAACTAATATCATATACTTTGCAGAATGGCTTATTGAGTGGTTAGAAGAATATCCTAATTTAACTATGGTTATTGAGAGAAGAAGTAGTGGTGTTGCTATTATAGATAAATTACTTTATATATTACCAGCTAAAGGTATTAATCCATTTAGAAGATTATTTAACTGGGTTACTGATGAAGCAGATACTGATAAAAAGAAAAAAGAATTTTTACAATATATAGATAAACATTTAGATTATGATTTAATTAATCCATATAGAAAACATTTTGGTTATGCTACAGCAGGTAGTGGTAAAGCATCTAGGGATAATTTATATGGTAACACATTCTTAAGTGCTGTTAAATATACTGGTTCAGTAGTTAGAGATCCTGATTTAATTAATCAATTAGAATCATTAACAGTTAGAAACAATAGAATAGATCATAAATCTGGCGGTCATGATGACTTAGTTATTGCTTGGTTATTAAGTTATTGGTTCTTAACAGAAGGTAAGAATAAAAGATATTACGGTATAGATACTAATAGTGTATTATCTACAGTTGTTGATAGTATAATAGAAGAACAAGGTGGTAGAGAAGCTATACTTTATAAAGAAGCACAAATTAAGAAAAGAAAAGAAATAGATGAGTTATTAGCTAGATTAAAGCAAACTAAAGATAATATTAAGTCAACTATGATAAGTAATAAAATAAGAATGATGTATAAACAATTAGATAAAAATATTGTACAACCATTTAATGTTGATACTATTATTCAAAATATAGAATTAGAGAAACGTAAATCTAATAGATATTATGCAGCTTAATAAAGGAGATATTATGAGTATAGAATTATATAGTACAATAATAATTTTATTATTAATAATTGGTATATATGTGGATTATCGAGTATGTAGTGATTAATAAGTATACTAGTTACCTATATAGGTAACTAGATATTATTTATTTAATCCTAATTATATATGAAGCGATATAATTAATATAGTTATAACTACAATATTATAGTTATAATAATAAAAAATTACAAGGAGTAGACATGTTAGTAGAAGTAAAATTTGGAAGAAGAGTAGGTGTTATAGGAGTACTTGATATTTTTAGAATGTATTTTGGTGTTGTTGATTTAAAAGATATAAAAAATAATTTTAATTATTCAACATTGTGCATTAATGTTAAAGAGCCTGTTAGTGGTAATTATGAAAGAATACTATCTATAGTACATTCAAAATTAAGAAGTATCTATGGTGATGTTATAATTAATACAGAAGTAAATGACGAAGAAGATACTGATGAGTCATTATCTAATTCTGATAAATTTTATAATGAACCAATTAAATTTCAATACACACAAAAGATAGTACCACCATTTCCTAATATTTATGATAATAATGGTAGTATAGGTGAGGCAAAAGTAGAAGATGGTAAAGATGAATATGATGAGGGTTATTGTTCTGAATGTGATGATGATCCAGATAGTATATTTTATACTAAAGAAACAAAACCATTGGATATTGAATTAGTGCGCGACGCTATATGTTATGATAGATTAGATACTTTATTTAAATTGTATCCTGTTGAATCTAATATATATACATATAGAATGTTATATGCTATAATCGCATGTACTACTAGTGATGATATGTATGATGAGTTTTTGAAAATTATTAGTGAACATGTGTCTGATTTTATTAAAGAAAATATTAATTTAGCAAAGGAGATATTATAATGTATAAAGTAATGATTCCAGCAGTAGAAACTAGAGTGGTTACTGTGAATTATGTATTTAATGCAGATACTAAAGAAGAAGCAGATAGTATAATTGAAGCAGCTAAAAATAATGAAGATTTAAGTAAGATAGAATCTGGAACTGTTGAAGATATTGAGGTTATAGACACATCTGATGTTGATTATATCATTGATGATATTGATGTATTAGAATTTGAAGATGATGATGAAAGTTAACATACACTAAGCCTTACGGCTTGATGTATGTATTTTATTTTTTTATGGTTAATGTGTATTATAAGGTTCCTGCGATGTCCTTAATAAAAAGTGGGGTTATTAAGAAATAATAAAGGAGAGACTATGGTAGAATATATAACAACAATACTTACTGATTATAATGCATATATGAAAGAGATATTTGGTAATCAAGATTTTTTAATATCCACAATAACTATGGCTGTTATAGGTATTATTGGAGTAATTATTAGATATATTCCATCAGCATTGTATTATCAATTTAAAAAACATTTAACTATTGTTATTAATATAGATTCTTCTCACGAATCATATTATAATGTAATGCAAAATATTTTTAATGGTGGGTTAATTCATAAATCTAAATTTATCAATATTAAGAATGGTAAATGGGGTTATGATGCAGCTGAATTACAATTAGGAGAAGGAGTACAATTTTTTATAATTAAAAAGATACCGGTATTAGTTATTGTTAGGTCAAATCTAGTGAGAGATACAATACTTTATACTGTTTCGTTTTATACACTTACTTTATTTAGTAAAAAGTTATTAAATGTGATATATAATAGTGCTACTATAGATAGACATGTGAAAGATAAAACAAGAATTATTAAGTTTTCAAGTGATATGACCGATACAATTTATCAAAATAAAGAAACACTTAAGAATACTGTAACAATTAAACCAGCTGAAAAAGTAATTACACATATTAAAGATTTTATTAATAATAAAGATTATTATTATAAAAACGGAATTACTTATAAAACCGGAATTATTATGCACGGGATTCCTGGTAGTGGTAAAACATCATTAATTAGAGCTATAGCTGGTGAATTTAATTTCAATATCTTTCTTATTAAAAGTATTAGTAATCTTGAAAAGGTTGTTATTTCTCGTAATACAGATGATGATAATAAAATATCATTAATAGTACTTGAAGAAATTGATAAATTAGTTGGTGGTGAAGATAGTAATAAAGGTAGCTTAACTAATAAAATTAATGATGTGCAGTTAAGTACATTATTGCAAGATCTTGATGGTATAATACGTATGGATAATGTTATTATAATGGCTACTACGAATTATATCGATAAATTAGATAAAGCATTGTTAAGACCCGGACGTTTTGATTGTATTGTTGAATTTGGTTATATTGATAATGAAGAATTTAATAAATTTTTAGATTTTTATTATGGTAAACAATTACCTAATAATAATTTTAGAATTAAAGATACCACACCAGCAGAGATACAAAAAGAATTTTTAAGTGGCATTAGTTATGATGAGATGATAGATAAATTTGTGATTAGTAACTAAGATGTAACATAAGGTATTTAGCCTTATGTTATTATTTTTTTTTTGGTTAATAATAGGATATAGTAAATATTCTGATTTTCAATTTTTTATAATTATATATTATTAATGTAGATATATACATATAAACTTTATGAGTTTATATGTATATATCTATTATATTTTTTTTTTCATTGTGTAGTTAGACTAGTTGAGCTAGACTTCTAGTCGTGATGTATAGGGTTCTCACATATACCCCTAGTTAAAAGTGAGGTTGATGTCCACGAGATCTAGTTAGCAATAACTAGAACATTATAAGGAGTTATTATGAATTTAGTAGGACATGAAATAGCTGTTTTAGGTGTGCATCAAGCGCATGTAAATATGGCGATCAGAATGGCAGAAAAACATTCAAATGTTATAAAAGTTAATACTATAAAAGATATAAATTCTGATGATGAAACTTCAGAATTTATAGATTATATGGAATTGGCTAAAAATGAAAGTTCTGAAGAGTGGGATATGTTTAAGTTAAGTCCACGAGAGAGAATGAAACTTAAATTTCCGGAAGAAGATTTCTGGAAATAATTAATATTTGAAGACTCCTGAGTAAGAGTCTATAATAAACTACTCAGTTGTGTTTTTTTTAGTATGTTATAAGGTTCCTACAATGTCCTTAATAAAAGTAGGGTTAGCGATTTATAAAAGGATTGACAATGGCTGTGTTAGGCGGATTCGAATGCCATCCAAATGGTGGGGATAGAAGTGTTCCTGCCAAAGTTGGTATTTTAAATAATTGCGTAGTAGGAAGCTACGCAAATAATAAAACTGGTGAAAAACAAATGTTTTTAAACCAGTATAATGACGATGTATGCGGTACAATAGTAAATAATATGTTGATAGTAGTATTAAAACAACCATTCGTAAGTTTTGGGTTGTTTTATTTGGAAGAAGATGAAATTGTAGGACAATACCCGTGTACTACTTTTTCACAAATACCGGTATCAGCTACCAATGAAAGTGGAGAAGCAATTTATCATTTAAAGCCAATAGGCGATATCCTTAATGAAGACCAACTATGGTCTTTGAAAGAGGAAACTGCTATTAGGTTGAAAGAAATTTACAGGGATGTTTCTACAGCTGTAGAAACATACGGTATTAATTTAGATTTTATAAAGGAGGTATTATAATTTTAAAGAGAGAGGATTAATAATCTCTCTTTTTATTTTTTTTTTGCTTTATTCAGTATTTATGATATAAATTATAGGAGATATTATGAGAAAGATTATGGATATTTTACCAGTTATTTTACTTTTATATGTATTTTTATATATACTATTTTTTCCATTATTACCACCACATTAAAGGATACTAATATGAATAAAGATTCTATTAATTATTTAGTGCTTTCAGATATACATTTAGGTCATCGCACTAATAAGACTAAAGATATTATCAATCATCTTATTAATTATTTTAATGTTAATAATAAGATATTTAAAAAACTTGATATTATCTTTATAGCAGGTGATATGTTCGATAGATTACTTTCTAATAATTCAGAAGAATTTATTATGTCTATGGATTATCTTACATTATTAGCTATGTATTGTAAACAACATAATATTAAATTAAGAATATTAGAAGGTACTCCATCACACGATTGGAAACAAGTTAATGTATTTAATTCAATACTTAAAAATTTAGATATAAATATTGATTTTAAATATATAGAAACATTACATATTGAAAAGATGAATGATTTAGGTATTTCTATACTTTATGTTCCAGATGAGTATAGAGAAACATCTATTGAAACACTAAATGAAGTTAAACAATTACTTATAGATAATAATCTATCTAAAGTTGATATTGCTATTATGCATGGTCAATTTAGATATCAATTACCTATATTATTAGAATCATCTCATAATGAAGATGAATACTTAAATATAGTTAAATATTTTATATCTATAGGACATATACATAGTAGTTCAGTATATGATAGAATATTAGCTCAAGGTAGTTTTGATAGATTAGCGCATAATGAAGAAGAAGAGAAAGGAGCTATGTATATTACTATATATAATAGTGGTCATAAAGAGTATAGGTTTATACCTAATAAATTAGCTACTTTATTTAAAACATTTAATTATAGTGAAGATATTTCTATAGAAGAAATAAAAAAAGATTTAGATACTATAAAAGGAGTAGGTAATGTTCGCTTAAGAATAAATATAGATGATAATAAACATTCTAATATTAAAGATGCGTTATTATCATTAAGGGATAAATATAAAAATCTTAATATTAAGATAGAGTATGGTAAGAAAGAATCAGATAATGTTAGAGTGCTAGATATAGAGAAATCTAATGAAGGTTTTGCTATAACAAAAGATAATATAATTTCACTAATAACAAATAGGATAGAACAACAAGATATACCTAATGATATTAGAAATATTATATTATCAGAAGCAATAGAGATACATAAAGAAATAAATTAGGAGATAATATGAAAAATGAATTAAAAGTATTGAGTTTTTTTAAGAAACTATTCATACCTGTGTATAGTAAAAAACAAGTAGATGCAGTTATGGATGAATGTAAAAATTATTGGTATAATTATAAAAATTGTG
>Ga0256837_1002129_pt1 | contig 12630 bp, 13 predicted proteins | sample 4562384metaG_FD_185976 | JGI IMG/M metagenome (GOLD analysis project Ga0256837, IMG submission 185976) | Hydrothermal vent microbial communities from Guaymas Basin, Mexico - 4561-384 | ecosystem: Environmental > Aquatic > Marine > Hydrothermal vents | place: Mexico: Guaymas Basin | collected... | reverse complement strand
AAAAAATTATAGCTATAAACAATGAGTTAGAGTATTATAATCTTATGCACTCTTTAGGAATTATAGTTATTCGAGGTCCTAAGATAAGTACATATAACACTATAATGGAGCATATAAGTTCTACTGGTGTTGTGATTCAGCAAAGTTTTTGTGGTGCTAGAGCTACTGTATATATGAGAAAAATATTTAGCAATTCAAACCTAATAGGTAAAGAGTTAAAACCTATAAAAAATATGACAAACTCTACCATATTTTATATGAAAGATATGAGATTAAATATTTTTGATGAAAAAATCATATTACAAGAAGATGATTTAATTATAGCGTTTTGTATAGAAGATGATAATGCTAAAGTACAGAAGTGGATATATGAGTTATAAAAGTATAATTAAGATTTTATCTATCATAGGTATGACAGTATCTATGATATTTATGCTAGATGCTGTTGTAGCATTTTTATATGATGAGAGTTATGAAAAGATTTTTATTTACGATTCTATCTTTTTTATCATAAACTTAATGATATTTTTAACACTTAAAAATTATGAGTTAGACTTAAGAGTAAGAGAGAGTATTTTAGTTGTAAATCTATTATGGATTCTTCTTGGTTTTGTTGGTTCTATACCTTTGATTTTATATACTGATGTTACTTTCGCTTCAGCTGTTTTTGAGGCTATAAGTGGATTTACCACAACAGGTGCTACTGTTTATAGTGATGTAGAAGCTTTACCACATATAGTGTTGTTTCATAGAAGTTTGATGCACTATTTAGGTGGATTAGGTGTTATAGTACTTGGGGTAGGGTTGTTGTCCATGATAAATCCAACTGGAAGTTTATCACTTTTTAAAGCAGAATCTACGGGTATTCAACTTGAAAAATTAACACCAAAGATAAAAGATACAGCATTAAAACTTTGGATAATCTACTTTATACTAACACTATGTGATATCTTTATGTTAAAGTTTTTTGGAATGGATTGGTTTGATTCTATAAACCACGCTTTTTCCACAATATCGACAGGTGGTTTCTCAACAAAAAATAGCTCTTTAGGTTATTTTACAAATGATGGAATCGTTTGGACAACTACAATTTTTATGATTTTAGCTGGTATAAATTTCTTGGCTCATCTAAAACTATATCATAAAGATATTAGTGGATATAGGAGTGAAGAGGTTAGAACATATTTAGCAATATTTTTAGCTCTTGGATTCCTTCTTATGTTGGTTCATGTAGATATAAGTGGTGTTTCTATCTATGAGGGTGCTAAATACTCATTTTTTACCATAGCTTCTATTATGACAACAACAGGGTTTGCGACTGTTGATTATAACAACTGGTCACACCTCTCTATCTCTATCATCTTCTTAGCTATGTTTATAGGTGGAAATACTGGCTCAACTGCTGGTGGTATAAAAGTTATTAGACAAATTATCATATTTAAAACTATATTTGCTGAGTTTAAAAGAACCCTACATCCAAATAGTATAACCTCTGTATTTGTTGATGGTGTTAGACAAGATGAAAAGATTTTAGCTTCAGTTTTTGGTTTTTTCACACTTTTTATGTTAACAGTAGCGATAGTGACAGTTTATGTTTATGCTAGAGGTTATGATGCTATGAGTGCTATCTCAACAGGGTTTGCTATGGTTGGCAATATCGGTCCAGGGTTTAGCTTAGTTGGTCCAGCAGATAACTTTGCTTTTTTTAACGATTTTGATAAAATCTTTTTATCAATCTCTATGATTATTGGAAGATTGGAGTGCTATACGGTTTATATACTACTTAGTATCTCTTTTTGGAAAAGATTTTGATAAAGGATCTTATATATGAAATTAAATAAACCAAAACATAACCTATTTAGAAATGGTGGTTATGCTGTTGAGGGTTTTGTAGATATAGTTAAAAATGAAACATCGTTCAAATGGCAACTACTTATGCTTTTTGTTATGGGGATAGTATCGTTGGTTTTACCCATAAGCTTTACACAATCGAGCATACTTTTTATCTCACTCTTTATCCCTATTTTAGCAGAGGTTGTAAATAGTGCGATAGAGAGGGTAGTAGATCTTGTAACACAAGATTACCATATACTAGCAAAACAAGCAAAAGATGTTGGAGCTACTATCGTTTTACTTAGCTTGATAGTAACATCTTTGATTTGGGGAGCTGTTTTATATGTTAGTTTTTCATAGCTTTGATAAAAGATTCATAGATATGCTCTAGTTCTAAATCATCTTCAAGCACACTTTTATTATCTTCAACTAAGATATGCTCTAAAATAGCAACCCTTTTTAGTAGATACTCAAACATCTCTTTGTTTATATCTGGGAGCATATTGTGCATTAGAGGGTCTTTACATCTGCCTTTTTCTATCACATGGGCTGGGATTCCTATCGCAGTTGATGCTGGTGGAACAGGTTTTACCACAACAGAGTTTGCTCCTATCTTAGCACCCTTACCAATCTCAATATTTCCAAGAACCTTAGCTCCAGCACCTATTACAGCACCAGCTCTAACAGTTGGATGTCTTTTTCCAACGATAAGAGATACACCACCAAGTGTAACACCCTGATAGATTAAAACATCATCCTCAATCACACAAGTCTCACCAATAACAACACCAGTACCATGGTCAATGAAAACTCTTTTACCAATAACAGCAGCAGGGTGTATATCTATATGTGTAAAGATTTGAGTTAAACCCATAATCATTCTAGCTAATCTTTTAAAGTTACTATTGTGAAGTCTATGTGCGATTCTATGCCAAGCGATAGCCCAAACACCGGGGTAGTTAAATAAAAAATCTAATCTTGATGTTAGAGCAGGGTCATTTTTATAAGCATTTGAAAAATCTTCTTTTATATCGGTGTAAATTCCCAAAATAAGCCTTTAGTTTGTAGTTCTTAGATAACCATTTTGATTTAAAAATGATTTCAGTTTTGAAAGTGTATCTATCTTTTCTTTCTCTGTTATAAATTTACTATTAGTCAAATCTGTTTCAAGTTTGTTTAAAACTTCATCTTTTTTATAACCGATAGAATCTAGTATATTTAAGATAGAATCTGATTCTATACTATTTTTGATTTTATAGTCTAGTTGATCTATATATACGGTGTATTCACTAGGTTTTGTAAAAAGGTTATGATTCATACCTAAAGTCTCTTGATAAGCACCAAGATTAAAAAAAGCTAGAAAATACTCCTCTTTTTCTAAGTTTATATCGTGTAGATAGAGTGGTTTATCAGGATCAAAACATATCTCACCATCACTATCACAAGTTATATCCCATAGTGATGCTCCCCTTTGAGTTTTTATATCTAAGTTGTGTATAGGCATAACAGGAAAATGTTGGTTTAATCCCCAGTAATCAGGTAAACTTTGAAAAATAGAGGCATTTATGAGATACTTCTCTTGTAGTTTTATCTGTAATCTCTCTAGCTCATTTGTTGGGTTTGATGATTTTAAAAATAGAGCTTTTTTTATGATGAGGTGTGATAGTATCTCACCGTTTGATCTATCTTGAAGATCGATATAACCTAAATCAAATAGTGTAAAAAGAGATTCTATATGGTCTAGTGCGTCGTGTAGATACTCTATACAGTTTGAGTTATTTAAAAGTTTATTTAGATCTAGTAGCTCATCTATAAGTGGTGGATTACTCTCTTTTAGTTTAAGTAGATCCTCTGTATAATCTTGTGAGAAAAGCTCAAGAACAGGTGTAACTAAGATAGTGTTTGATGCTACTATAAACCTACCAGATTCTGTGAAAATATTTGGATGTTTAACATCTTTAGCATCCATAATCTCACCAAGTAAAAACACAACACTACTAGAAAACTCCTCAATAGAGTAGTTTCTTGTTTTACCTTGAGAGTGTTGGTTGTACTCAATAGCTAAACCACCACCAATATTTATGTTTTCAAGTGATGATGCCCCCATCTTTCTAAGTTCTGCGTAGATATTTCCAGCTTCCCTAAGAGCTTTTTTGATAGGTGCTATATCCTCCATCTGTGAGCCTATATGAAAATGAATCATACTTAGTTTATCTATCAGGTTAGAATCTTTTAAAAGTTTAACAGCACCAATAATCTCAGTAGCAGTTAACCCAAACTTAGCATCCATACCACCACTTTTTGCCCAAGTACCACTACCTGAGCTATGTAGTCTTACTCTAATCCCTATGTTTGGAACCTCTAAAGAGTTTTCATCTGCTATCTCTATGATGGTTTGTAACTCATTTATCCCCTCTATGGTTAGGGTGATGTTATGTCCACTTTGAGCAGCAATAAAGCCAAGAGTTATCATCTCTTTATCTTTAAAACCATTTACTGTTATGTTAGCACCTAGCGGTGTTTTTGCCATAGCTAAGATAAGTTCAGCTTTACTACCAGCTTCTAATCCATAGCTATACTCTTTCCCCTCAGTAACAACAGCATCAACAACATTTGGAAACTGATTCACCTTTAGTGGGAAAACAGCATTAAAACTACCTTTATAGTTGTTCTCTTTTATAGCGTTGTTGAAATTAGTATATAAACTTTTTATCTGCTTTTTTATTAGATGTGGAAACCTAAGTAAAATTGGACCTTTAGAGTTATCTTTACGAATCTCTTTGACAATATTTAAGATAGATGGTTTAGATTTGTAGTTTAGTTTTATAACACCATCATCAACGATAAAATTATCATTAGCCCATATTTTTATACCGTAATCTTCCATCTCTTTCTCTAAAAATCTTTTATATTTATAGTTTGTTCTGTTTTATCTTCTAAATTTTTGATAGTGATAGTACCACTCTCTATCTCATTTGAACCTATAATACAAAAGTATTTGGCATTTGCTTTATCAGCACCTTTTATGTGATTCTTAAAGTTTTTAGCTTTGTAGTCAATCGTCACTTTATCTGTTTTTCTTTTTTTATGAGCAAGAGATATAACTAAATCAACAGTTTCTTCGTCCATAGCACCTATATAGTAACCATCTCTTGAAGATTCAGGCATCACGATAAGTTCCATAAGTCTCTCTATCCCCATAGCAAAACCAACAGCAGGTGTAGGTTTTCCATCTAAAAACTCTACAAGTCTATCATATCTACCACCACCAGCTATGGCACTTTGACTTCCTATGTTGTCACTTACAAACTCAAAAGCAGTTTTAGAGTAGTAGTCTAGTCCACGAACAAGATTTGTATCTATATCATACTTGATTCCATTATCATCAAGAACTTTTTTTAGTTTACTAAAGTCACTTTCACAACCATCACAAAGTGAGTTTATAAGTTTAGGAGCATTCTCATAAAGTTTTTGACATTTGTCATTTTTACAATCAAGAACACGAATCGGATTTGTATCTAGTCTTCTTTTACAATCTTCACAAATCTCATCTTCACAATTTTTTACAAAGCTTACTAGATTATCTCTATATTGTGGCATACAGTTAGAATCACCTAAAGAGTTGATTTGAAGTCTGTAACCGATTCCACATCTTTCTAAAATATCGGCACACATCATAATCATAGTAGAATCTTCATAAACAGAATCTACTCCAAAACTCTCAACACCAAACTGGTGAAATTGTCTTAGGCGACCTTTTTGTGGTCGCTCATATCTAAACATAGAACCGTGGTAAAAGAAACGGTGAATCCCACCAGCTTTATCTAGCTTTTTTTGTATAAAAGCACGAACAACACCAGCAGTTCCCTCTGGGCGAAGACAAACATCATTTTCACCTTTATCTGTAAACTGATACATCTCTTTTCCAACAATATCGCTAGATTCCCCAACAGAGCGTTTAAAAAGAGCAGTCTCTTCTAAAAGAGGTGTTTCTATAAAGTGAAAACCATACTTTTTAGCTACATCACTAGCTACATCTATAAAGTAAGTAAATCTCTCATAATCCTCACTTAAAATATCATTCATCCCTCTTAGTGACTTAATCATTTTTATCCTTTACATAATTGAAAATTTATTAGTTTTTATAAGTTTGTAAGGATACCATTTTTAAAGTCAAAAAATAGTAAAATGGTATCAATTAAATTATCAATAGGCTTTATATGTCATTTTCAAAACTTGGACTCATAAAAGAGATAGAAGAATCGTTAAGTAAAAAAGGTTTTAAACAACCAACACCTATACAAGAAAAAGTGATTCCTTTCGTGCTTGATAGATGCGATGTTATCGCACAGGCTCAAACAGGTAGTGGTAAAAGTGCTAGTTTTATATTACCAACTTTACAACTTTGGAAACAAAGAAAAGGTGAGGGGAAAGCTAAAATCAAAATTTTAGTTTTAACTCCAACTAGAGAGCTAACTCTTCAAGTAGCTCAAATGTTTAGAGAGTTTAGTTCATTTTTCCCTAAAAAACCTAAAGTTGTTTCGGTTATAGGTGGAGAATCTATCGGCGATCAACTTTATCAGATTCAACAAGGGTGTGATATTTTAGTAGCTACATCTGGTAGATTTTTAGATGTTTTAAAGAAGAAACAGATGAATCTTTCACATCTTGACTTTTTTATATTAGATGAAGCAGATAAGATGCTTGATTTAGGTTTTGAGGAGGAGTTGGAGTTGATTTTAGAATCGATTCCAGATACTCGACAAAACTTGATGTTTTCAGCTACATACCCACCAAAAATGAAAACAATAGCCTCAAAAATAACAACTAAAGCAGTTGAGGTTAACATTGTAGAAAAAGCAGTTGTTGAAACAATAAGACAAAGAGCTATAAAGGTAAATAAAGAGAATCGTGGACCATTACTAAGGGAGTTGTTAAAACAAAATAGTTGGGATTTAGTTTTAGTTTTTATGGCAAATAAAAGAGCAACCGATAACATAGCAGTAAAATTTAGAAAGTACGGCATAGAATCAGCATCATTTAATAGTGATTTAGATCAAGAGTTACGAAATGAGACACTTCAAGCTTTTAAAGATAAAAAAGTTCAGATACTTTTTGCTACCGATATAGCAGGAAGAGGGTTAGATATAGATAATATAGATTGTGTAATAAACTATGATCTACCCCGTTCACCAGCTGATTATATACATAGAATCGGAAGAACAGCAAGAGCTGGTAAATCTGGTGTGGCTATCTCTTTTATAGATTATGAAAATATGAATCATTTTAAACTGATAGAAAAAAGGTATAAAATAAAAATAGAGTTAGAAACTATCGTTGGGTTTGAATTAACTGGTGAAGCTCCTAAAAAAGTGAAAGGTCCAGCACCAGTTAAGGGGAAGAAAAAGAGTAAAAAAGATAAGTTGAGAGAGAAAAACAGTTCTAAGTAAATATCTTATTAGGTAAATTTTATCAATTCTTTTGGATAATTTATGTTTATTCAAAAAGAGTTGATACAATGTTGTTATAAAATTAAATAAGTAGGTTATATGAAGATTGTAGTAAATGGTGAAGATAAAGAGTTTAGTGATAATATAACATTAAAAGTGTTGCTTGAGGAGTTGTCTTTAGTTGGAAAGGTTATGGCAGCTGCTGTAAATATGGAGATAGTTAAACATGATACTTGGTCTAACTATAAATTAAAAGATGGTGATAAGCTTGAATTATTAGATTTTGTTGGTGGTGGCTAATTTTTCAATAGCTACAACAGCAATGGCATACTCACCATCATGAGTTATTGATACACTTGTATCTGAAATATTAAATTTTTCGATAAGTTTATCAGATAGTGATATGATGGGAGCACCTTTTTTAGTTTTTGAGATAACTATATCAAAAAAGGAACACTCAGCACCTATACCAACACCCAAGGCTTTAGAACAAGCCTCTTTTACAGCCCAAAAACCAGAAGCTGTTTTGTGGTTTTTTACAAGTAAAATCTCATCTTCAGATAAAAATCTACTAAGTGCCTTATCCCCAAATCGCTCCATTAAGCGATTCATACGGGATGTTTTAATAATATCTATACCTATCATTTAGTGAATCATAAATACCAAGTATTTTTCTAACATAAAGTATCTTCCCTTTTTTGTTTACATTTATGGAGTATATCAGAAATAAAATTAATTTTTAATATGCTAAATCAGATAAATTTTAAGTTCATTGTGATAGGCTTATCTTTAATAAAAATAATTTCACAATTAATGAAACAAGAAGATACAACCTACTTCGTTGAAAACTACTTATAAGTAAAGATTCTATATAATCTTGTGTTTAATTAAATTAAGGATTTATAATATGTCAAATATTCCAAGTGAAGCTAAAAAAATAGAGGTTGAGGGTGCTACTGTTGATTTCTTTGAACTAGCAAAAGATGGTGTTAGCACTTACTATTTCGATACTTCGGCTGAGGGTCCTCCACATCCAATGGTTAATGCTATGAGTGGTTTAAAACTTATCAAAGGTACAGATAATGTTTTAGTTATGATAAATCATAAAGCACCTGGTGGTCTTTTTAACAAGCTTGAAGCTGATGTTAGCAATAGTGTTGAGGAGATAGATGGTGGACTTGTTAAAGTTACATTTAGAAGTGTTGAAGCAGATGTTGAATCTGATTTAACTCAGACATCTTGTCAAGGTTAGTTTTTTAAGTTATGAGATCTATCTCTCAAGACTTCGCACCCCCTTTTAAACTGATAGCTCCCTTTTTTATATTGGGGAGTTTCTTTTATCTTTTTACTGCTTTGTTTCTTTTCTCTTTTGATATTGTTGATTTGTCATTTTTAAACCCGAAAGTTATAGGGTTTACTCACCTTTTTTTACTAGGGTTTGTGATGATGATTATCTTTGGAGCGATGGCTCAACTTGTACCTGTTGTGCTTGAAGTGGGGCATTTTGGGGTGGAGCTATTTTACTCTATCTGGCCACTACTCTTTATAGGTACAGTTTTAATGGTGTTTGGATTCTTATATTCCCCTCAACTTTTACCCTATGGTGGGGTTGTTGTGCTTATATCTATGATGATTTTTGTGATGGAGATATTTATGACAATCTCTAAAGTTAAAAAATTAAACCTAGTGATGAGTAGTGTTCTTATCTCAAATACATTTTTGTTTTTTGGAATTATATTTGGATTACTTATGGCACTTTCTTATGCTGGGACAATCTCAGTAGATATAGCATCACTTTTAAAAGGTCATATCTTTATGGTTGTAGCTGGGTATATAAGTATAACTATTATGGGGTTATCTATTGTTTTAGTTCCTATGTTTACACTATCTCATGGGTTTTCTATGAAACCGTTAGAGATCTCCATATCTACTATGAGTGTAGCTGTTATCTCTGTTGTGGTTGGAACTCTGTTTGATATAAAAGTTTTAGAGTATATAGGTTATGTTTTATCGGTTGTAGCGATGTTATCTTACTTTTACATCATATATATCATCTATAAAACTAGACCTAGAAAAGAGAATGATGTCTATGCTATCTCTTTAATGTTTTCATATATCTCTTTACTTGTTGCTTTAGCATTGGGTATCTCTTATTTTATAATTGGTGGTGAAAATATACTTCTAGCTTCTGGTTGGTTAATGTTTTATGGATTCTTTGCTTTTTTAATCACTGGGCATATCTATAAAATTATCCCATTTTTAGTTTGGTTTGAGCGATTCTCACCACTTGTTGGGAAACAAAAAGTACCGATGTTGGCAGATATGGTTCCATACAAAAGTTCACAAGCTCAGTTTATATTTTCAGCTGTTGGTGTTGTTTTAGTAACATTGGCATTACTTACTCAAAATAGTATGCTTATAGGTGCTGGAGCTTCATTTTTAGTTGTAGGTGCTTTAGCATTTATAAGATCTGTTTTTTATATGATAAATTTTAAATAAAAGGAAAAATTATGTACACAAAAGAGGAACTATTTTTAGCTATTTCAACTGTTATAGACCCTGAAGTTGGGTTTAATCTTGTTGAGATGGGGCTTATCTATGATGCTGAATGTGATGATGAGGGTAATGTAAAAGTTACTATGACACTATCTACAAAAGCTTGTCCACTTCATCAGATGATTGTTCAGTGGGTTAAAGAAGCTGTTGAGAAGATGGCTAATATCAAAGAGGTTGAGGTAGAGGTTGTTTGGGAGCCAGTTTGGAACATAGGTATGGCTGATGAGCATGTTAAAAAAGCTCTAGGTGGAGCATAAAAAACTATGAGTTACCTCCCAACATCCATAAAACTTGATGATAAAAAAGTTTTAATCATAGGTGGAGGAGAGGTAGCATATAGAAAACTAAACTACCTTTTAGATTTTACAAAAGAGATTTTCATCATAGCTCCTGATATTTCAGAATCTATGATGAAGAAGATAGAATCTAATGATTTAGAGTTTGAAAAAAGAGTTTATAGAGTTGGTGATATTAAAGGGTTTGATATTGTCATCATAGCTATAAATGACATACCACTTCAAACTGAAATATTTAGAGAATCAAGAGATTATAGATGTTTATGTAACTCAGTAGATTCTACATTATATTGTGATTTTATTTTACCAGCATACATAAAAAAAGATGATCTACTCATCACAGTATCTACATCAGGTTCATCACCAGCACTAGCAAAACATCTGAAATATTATCTAAAAAATTTGATTCCAGATAGTATCTCAGATTTTTTAAAAGAGATGAAAAAGCTTAGAGAGACTTTACCAAAAGGTGAAGATAGGATGAGATTGTTAAATAAAAAAGCTAAAAAATATATAGAGAGTTTTCCTAAAAAATAGTCTAATCTTAGATATTTTTTAAATTTCAGAGATAATAATTAAAGATTGTTGTATAATTATTTTAATAGCTTAAAGGATTGAAATGTATAAAATTTTGGTTGTTGAAGATAACGCAGATAATTTAGCTGTTTTAGAAGCTTTTTTAGAGGATGATTATGATCTTATAAATGCTGATGATGGTAAAAAAGGTTTAGATATGGCAATATCTGAAAAACCTGATTTGATTTTACTTGATATATCTTTACCTGAGATGGATGGAACAGAAGTTTTAGCAAATATTAGAAAGATAGATGATATAAAAGATACTCCAACCATCGCATTAACAGCTCATGCTATGCTTGGTGATAAAGAGAAGTATTTAGATTTAGGTTTTGATTCTTATGTGAGTAAACCTATTTTAGATGATGAAGAGCTTATAGAACTTATAGAATCTTTGATAAGAAAGGGATAAGATGGACTTTACAAAAGCAGTTAGCATAGCAGATAATATCTACTGGGTTGGTCAGTTTTTAGAAAATGACCCTTTTCAATGTTTACCATATTTTATAGAAAATGGTGATGAATCTATACTTATAGATCCGGGTTCTATGCTAGAGTTTGAATCTGTTATGAAAAAAGTTTCAGAGATTACACCACTAAAAAATATAAAATATATCATTTTACACCATCAAGATCCAGATCTGTGTGCTGCTGTTCCAGAGATAGAAAAGAGGATAGCTCGTGATGATTTAGAGATTATCACACATAGTCGTATGAGTGTGCTTATTAAACATTATCAAGTTACTTCAAACTATTATGAGATAGATAAAAATGATCTAAAACTATCTTTTAAAAGTGGACTAGAACTACAATTTGTAACAACACCTTATTGCCACTCCCCCGGTGCGTTTGTAACTTATGAACCAAAATCAAAAGTGCTATTTTCTAGTGATATTTTTGGTGGGCTTGAGGAATCTTGGGAGTTTTATGCTAAAGATGATTATTTTGAACAAGCAAAAGCTTTTCATAGTGCCTATATGCCAAGTAAAGATATATTTAACTATGCCCTTAGAAAAATTGAGCAGTTAGATATAAACATTATCGCTCCACAACACGGCTCTATTATAGAGAGAAAATATGTTTATAACCTTATAGAAGATATGAAAAATCTTGAGTGTGGTTTATATATAGATAATAAATATAATGATGAACTTATAGATACGATAAAACAACTTGAAGATAAAGAGAAAGAGTTAAATGAGTATAAAAATCATCTTGAACAAAAAGTTAAATCAAAAACATATTCACTTGAAGAGACAAACTCTAAGTTAGAAGCTGAACAGTTAAAACTAAACAAATTTAACAAATATCTTAGTGAACTAAACTCGGTTGATGTTAGTTTTTTAGCAAATAACTCAGTTAAGCAAGTTTTAGATATAACAGATTCTCAAGTTGGAATTTTTTACATAAATGATGAAGATGATAATCTAAAGGTTTTAGCTAAATACTCTATCGATGAGAATCTTTTAAAAGAATCTTATTTTGATGTTTCACCAGATGGGATTGTAAAAAGAGCTCATGAGAGTGGTGAATGGATATATGTAGATGGTATAAGTGAAAATGTTGCTATCACTATTGATTTAGGACTTTACAAAGCTAAACTACAACATATAAAAGCGATTCCATTAGTGTTTCAAAAGAAAAAGATTGGTGTGATTCTTGTAGCTTCTGTTTCATCTTCACTTTTTGATGAGAGTTACTTAAAAGGGTATATAAACTCACTTGTTCAATCTCTAAGCAATGCTATCTCTTATATAGAAACACAAAAAAGCTCTATCGCTCTACAAGACGCAAATATGGAGCTAGAGGAATCAAATAGATTAAAATCTGAATTTTTAGCAAATATGAGTCATGAGCTTAGAACCCCACTAAACTCTATCATAGGTTTCTCAAACATTTTACAAAAAAATAAAAAAAAC
>Ga0256837_1002126_pt1 | contig 12648 bp, 9 predicted proteins | sample 4562384metaG_FD_185976 | JGI IMG/M metagenome (GOLD analysis project Ga0256837, IMG submission 185976) | Hydrothermal vent microbial communities from Guaymas Basin, Mexico - 4561-384 | ecosystem: Environmental > Aquatic > Marine > Hydrothermal vents | place: Mexico: Guaymas Basin | collected... | reverse complement strand
TCTTTCATGTATTTTTGCATATATATAATCATCATTACTAATACTTTTATCGAAATCTCTTGATGTCATAGTCTTTAAATCAAACAGAGGAGAAGAGATTAATGTATTATTAGTATATCCTTCATTTTCTATCTGATTTGAGATATATACCTCTCCATCTTCTTTATATATCTTATAAAAGACAGCTTCTTTGGATGCACCAAGGATAACAGTTGGGCTATGAGTAGTCATAATAAACTGTATATTTGGAAAAATATCTCTTAGCTTTTTCACAAAATCATACTTCCATTTTGGATGCAGATGAAGCTCTACCTCATCTATGACTACAACAGCCCTAAACTCTGATATATCTTCTACATAAGGTTGGTTTTCACTTAAACGAGCAAGTAAGTCAATTATGATAGTTATAACACCTGTATAACCAGCTGAGAGTTGTTCAAATCTTACGGTAGAACCTTTTTCTTTAAATATTACATCATCGGGTGTTATCTCTATGCTAACATCACTATGCAATATCTCTTGTAGAAGTTTTTTAGCGAGAACAGATGAAACTATATTAGTTTTTCCAGATTTTTCACTATGATCTAAGTACTGTAACCAATCAATAGGATTTTTTAAATCTAAGCTAGAGTTAAAGAGAGTCAAATAACCCTTTTCATCCTCTTTTAATTGACAGTTCGCATTTCTACTTGCACCATAAGCAAAAAAGTTTTTATATACTTTTTCTCCTGCTTCATATTCATTTTTCTGAGTATCTTCTATACTAATTTTATACTCTTTTTGAGACTTTACAAGTTCAAAGACATCACCATCATCAACACCTTTCAGTCCAAGTGCCAAAGCTTGAAGTAGAAGAGATTTTCCATCACCATTCTCTCCTACTATATATATTTCTTTTTTATTATTTAAGTTTTTTAATTCTATCTCTTTTATACTAAAAAAGTTTTTTATCTTTATATTACTTAAATAATTAATAACTTCTAACTTTTTACTTTTTGAAACTTCTTTTTTCAAATCTTCTTGAAGAACATTAAGAAGAATTTTTATATCTTCTATATTTTTAAGATAGAGTGGTTTTAGGTTTTTATGAACACCGTATTTAGTAAAAATATTTTTATTTTTTAATTCTGTAACTATAATAGATGCAACATCAAAAATCTCTTCAGATTCACGTAAATACTGAAAATAATCATTATCAAAAATAATCTTTGAATCATAAATTAAACTAGATATACGCATTTGATAATTTTTTATTTTTAACTGTAATTTATTCTTTAAAGTTTTACTATCATATATCCCTTTTTTATAAGTAATAGAATAAGGACTGATAGCATTATAATCAACAAAATCTTGAAATAATTTACGATAAGTAAATCGTTCTGCATCTATCTCCAAACTATCTATATAATTATTATAATCTTTCTCAGAGAGTAAATCTTTATAGACTTTAACTTTTTCTAAAACATTAAGTTCTTCATAGTTTGGAGGGGTATCCCATAACTCTTCGTTAAAATGATTTCCAATAATCTCTTTTTCATAATCAAGAGTAACAAAATCTGAAGAGACATAAACAAGTGGATTTTTTTTTGCAATATTTAAAAGAAGTTTGTAAGACTTACATTGCTTAGGATTTTTAGGGTCAAATATATATTTTTGTATCTCTTTCTCATCCATCACAACTTCCACCTATATATATCTAATTTTTAAGTATATTATATCGAATTATTCACAAACGCCATAGCCTTAACATCCACATAAGCCAAATCATACCACTGTTTTCTTGGAGCTATAAGGTTTAAGTTTTTAGGGTTTGAGCTTCTTGATAGGGCTACATAGAACTGTGAGGGAGCGAAAATCTCATTTGTTTCTATGATTAAATCCTCTATACTCATTCCTTGTGATTTATGAATAGTTATAGCAAACGCCAATTTTATGGGAAATTGGTAGACAGTAAATATCTCCTCTTCAACCATCTCTTTTTTACCGTCGATAGTTTTCTCTTTCCACATCGACTTACTCTGTGCTACAGCTTCTAATTTTATCACTTTTCCATCGCTTTTTTGCACAAAGACATTTGTGGCATCTATGTTAATTACTTCTGCTCTTTCACCATTAAAATAGTTCCATGAGTTTCTTGTAAAGAGGACTGGGGAGCCTACTTTTAACTCTAAGTTTTTATCTATTCTTGCATCGTTCATAAAACGCTTTATCTCATTATCTTTTGCAGATTTAAGATGTTTTATAACCTCAGCTTCTTTGATGAAGAGTTCATTATCTATAAATGCTAGTTGGCGTTTATTGTGTAATTGAGCTGAGTTGTTTTTTCCAAAAAGAAAGGTAAATCTACTCAAATCTTCAGGGATAGGTTTGATGTACTCGTTAAGAGTGTTATGCACTTTTTCATCTACACTCCCAAAACGAACACTATGAAGAAGCTCTATAAATGCCACATCATCAGTTCTATAGATATGTGTGAGTTCTATCTTTTCAAAATTAAAACTCTCCCAAGCTTCAGACTCAAAAGCAAATTTCACCTCATCATATCCTCGAACAACAGGAGGCAGTTGCAAAAAATCACCCACAACCAAAAGAGTACCTTTAAACTCAACTTGTTTAAGTCGCAACTCTATCATCTCAAAAAGTGTGTCACTCACCATACTAATCTCATCTATCACGATAAGTTGCATACTAGAGATAAGTTTTTTAATCTTCTTTTTTATCTCATACTTACCCTTAGACTCTAACTCCTCTATATCAGAAGCTATGCCAAGGTCTAAAAAACTATGCAGGGTCTGTCCACCGATGAGGGTAGCCGCCATTCCAGTTGAAGCTAATTTTGCTACTTTTTTCGCTTCATTTTCAAAATGCTCTATTACTTCTCTAGTGATAGTAGTCTTTCCAACTCCTGCCCCACCTGTTAAAAAAACATTTTGTTTTTGTGAAAGTTTGTCTATTGTAGCACTTAAATAATTCATAAATTTATCATAGCGATTTTAACTATAAAGACAGCTAAACTATACTATTATTATAAAATTATTATTGGGAGACATTTATGAGTGAAAGAATACTAATCGTAGAAGACAACAAAACACTTGCAAAGCTAATAGCAAAAAAAATAGAAACTACTTTGGATTTTAAAATTGATATGGCTTATAGTATGAGTGAAGCAAAATTGTTTTTAAAAACCTACACATATTTTATAATTCTATTAGACCTAAATCTCCCTGATGCACCTAATGGAGAGATTGTTGACTATGTTCTGAGTAAAAAAAATCATGTTATTGTTTTAAGTGGAAATATTGACAAAGAGTTTCGACAAAAGATGTTAAAGAAAAATATTATTGACTATGTAAACAAGGGTGGAATGAATGATATAAATTATATTACTACAACTCTTTTACGTCTACAGAAAAACAGAAAACATACTGTTTTAGTTGTAGATGATTCTATGGTATTTAGAAAGCATATGAAAAATATGCTTGAAAACCTCTTTTTCAATGTCATCACAGTAGCTCATGGGGAAGAAGCTATCAATATTTTAGGGACACGAAATGATATCACTTTAGTTCTTACTGATTATCATATGCCTGTTATGGATGGTCTTGAACTCACACATGAGATAAGAAAAACTTACTCTAAAGATGACATTGCTATTTTAGCTGTCTCTTCAAACCAAGACAATGAAGTAAATGCACTTTTTTTAAAAACTGGAGCAAATGATTTTATCATTAAACCCTTCTCTAAAGAAGAGTTCTCTTGCCGTATTAACAACACTATAGATGCCTTAGAAAATATTCAAATCGTAACTAACCATGCAAATCGTGACTACCTTACTGGTCTCTACAATCGCAGATACTTTTTTGATAGTATGACAGATTATGAAGAGGAGATTAAAGAGAGTGGCGAAAGATTTGCAGTAGCTATGATAGATATAGATCATTTCAAAAAGATTAATGACACTTATGGTCACGATGTAGGAGATAAAATTATTGTCTCGCTTTCAGAAATTTTAATAAGTACTACAAGTCATAGAGATGTTGTTGCAAGATTTGGTGGTGAAGAGTTCTGTGTAGTTTTAAAAAATATAAATCGCGATAGTGCTATTGATATTTTTGAACGCATTAGAAGTGAAATAGAAAAGTTTTCATTTCATGTAGAAAAAGAGACATACATAAAATTTACAGTATCTATTGGTCTTGTTATGAGTAGTGACGAACCCTTAGAAGAGCTAATAAACCAAGCAGATATGATGCTTTACAATGCTAAAAATAGTGGTCGTAATCAAGTAGTTTTTGGATAATCATAGCTCTATAATCGACCCAAAAGGAGTCTCTCTGCTCTTTGGTGTCACCCACTTCACTTCATAGTTTGGACTCTCTTGTGGAAATATTCCCTCTAAATCTGTAAAGTAAAGAAGTAGTTTAACATCATCAAAGTTTTCCTCTACAAACTTAAACGCCACTCTAAAATCAGTCCCACCTCCACCTTTGAGTGATACATCCAAACTCTCTCCACTATAAAAAGTTTTATGAGAGTGAACCTTATCATCACAGACTATAAGCTCTATCTCGTAGTGTGAGACAAGAGACATTAAGAAGTTTACCTCACTTAAAAAAGTGTTTAAAAGTACCTCATCCACAGAGCCTGAACTATCAACTACTATCACAAGTCGAAAAGTTTGACTCACACTAGAGGGGAGATATATGCCACTATAGAGAAGTTTTTTACTGGGTGGTAGAAGTGTGTAGTCATCTCGAAAATATCTATCGAGTGCCATTTTTAGCTCATCTCTCCAGTCAATTTTCCCCTCATACTCTAGTCTAAAAAATCGCTCTATACTCAAAGGAGCCTCACCCTTTTTAAACTCTCTTTCCAAAAGTGCTATCGCCTCCTCGGCTAAGAGTTGCTCTTGGAGTATCTCCTCTTGCAACTCTTCTGGCATTTGCTCTGGTGTTTGGTGTTTGTTTGTACTATCTTTCTCATATTTTTGTTCTACATCATCAGCACTATCAGCCTCATACTCTAAATCTTCATCATCTCTAAGTATATCAGCTTTGAGTTCAGCATATATCTCCTCGGCATACATTCCAGAAAATCTTTTTCTATACTCTGCACCATAGGGAAGCTTCATACCATTTTCTACTAACATATCATTGATAGCTATATCTGTAGCCATCTGCCATAGCCAACCACTACGACTGTTTCGGCGTTTATCATGAGCTAGTGAAGCGTGCATCGCTCCATTGGCGAAGATAAACTCTAACTCCTCTATCTCTAAACTGTCAAGATATGCTTCTCTATACTCTAGCTTTACACCATTAGAGATAAAGGCTTCGATGTCATCATTTACAATAAGTTCAAGTTTTGAGGCAAGAGTTCCAAAGTAGGGTTTATCTACAAGGAGTTTTGCCTTTGCTTGGGAGATTTTTTGTGAGAGTTTCATCTAAGCTAGAAGGTATGCAAACTTCTCTACCCACTTTTTAAAGACAGCAGAGTCTTGCATATCGACTCCATTTCTCTGTAAATCTTGCACTATCATCACAGCAAACTCACTCTTCATCTCTAAAGTATAAGCGAGAAGATTATCTAAACTCTCATCATCTTGGCGTTTGAGATAGGCACTCACTATCCCAGTACTCAGAGCATACAGGACATCAACCTCATCACTATACACAACATCTTTGGCGTTTAAGATATTTTGCACATCAGGAAGTCTATCCATCACTCTTATAAAACTTAAAAAGCTTACTGCCACATCTTTTCCAACTGTTCCACTTATCGTCTCTAAAAGAAGTTCTGAGGAGAGTGAACTCTTAAGAATATTTCCTACATACTCCCAACTTCTAGGCGTTGCAAAACTCTTAGCATCACTCTTAGCATCAAAGGTAAAAAGATGCTCATTTTTGTAAGAGATATAGGCGATGATTCTCTCATCTAAGGCAGATTTATATGCCCAATCTCGCCAATCATTCACATCTACTTCAAGCTCAAAATGCACAAAACGATTTGCCAGAGGTGCTGGCATACGGTAAGTAACACCACGGTCACCCTCACGATTTCCAGCCGCGACTATCGCCCAGCCATCAGGAAGCTCATACTCCCCTACTTTTCTATCAAGGATTAGCTGATAAGCAGATGATTGAACAGAGGGAGCTGCAGAGTTTAACTCATCTAAAAAGAGTATCCCCTCTCCATCACGAGGTAAAAATGCAGGGGGAGCCCAGAGAGCTGTATGCGACTCTTTGTCATAAAAAGGGATACCCTTTAGGTCTGTAGGATCCATAAGTGCCAAACGTAGATCTATAAACGCCACATCCATATCTTTTGCTATCTGCTTCACTATAGAAGATTTCCCTATCCCTGGGGCACCCCAAAGAAATGTGGGAACTTTCTGCTCAACTAAAGCACTCAGACTCTTAGTAAGATTTTTTGCATTCATCTATAACCATCCTATATTTTCACTCTGTATATGCTTTCCAAAGTTAGCATTTGTTTTTACTGCTCGCTCATATCTTCTATCTAGTTGGAGTTGATAGAGTATCTCAACGGGGGTACTCTCATTTTTTGCCAACTCTAAATGATAGTTGCCATTTTTATAAGCCTCTTCCAAAAGTGCTACAGGCATTGCACTGTTTTGATGGAGAAGCTCTTGAAGTTTTATATTTTCTTCACCCAAAAGAGACTCAACGAGTGAACTATCTAAAGAGCTATTTGATGATAATGAGAGTTTCACCTCATCTAGGTTTAGGGCTAAAAGTGTTTTTTGCATCTCAAAAGTGAGTGTTTCATTGAGTGCTAGATTTATATCAAAATCTCTCAAAAGCATAAACTTCTCATCATCAAGCTCTATACTCTGTGCAATATTTTCACCAAATGCCACTTCACTCATAAGCTCTTGGACTAAAGAGAGTTTTAACTTTTTGTTAAAGGAGAGTGCCTCATGTAAAAAAGCCTCACCACTCTTAAAAAGTCTCTCCTGCATAGCCTCATCAAGATAAATACTCATAGCGATAGCCATCCGTATTTTAGGGTGAAAGCTCATAGGTTCTAACTTATAAATGGCGTTTAAAAGTTCTGAGGATTTAGCTTGATTTACTAGATGGATAAAGCCAGTTGTAGCATACTGAACATTGTGATTTCGTTCTATATTTTCATAAAACCTTGCGATAAATGCCGCACTTACATCACGGTTCTCATCATTTTCAAAAAAATCCTCTCCACCCCATGAGTACATCTTTATGAGTTTAAAAAAAAGAGCATCAGGTAGCATAGAGTTCTCTATAAAACTCTTCAATCGCTCTTTATCGTGAGAGAGTTTAAGACTCATCAGTAGAGTTGCAGAGTCCATAGAACTTGCCAACTCTTTTTCTAAAACATCTATAGATATGGCGTTTAACTTTTTGCTCTCATACAGCTCATCACTTAGGTTCTGCTCAAAGGGTGTCATCATTCGACCATCTACTATAAGAGTAACATCATCACTATACTCTTTTACAATCTCTATCTTATGATATTTTAATTGAGAAAGAAACTCTTCATTTGAAAAAGCACGAGATTTTCCAAAAAGAAGAATGCTACTATTTTTGAAATCTACTAAATCCATAAACTACTCCTCTTCCTTTTTTGAAATCAAATAATATGTAATTCCTAAAGATAAAACAAGTGCAGCAGTCGCAAAAATATAGTTAGGAGAGAGATCTTTAAAATCAATAATAATCACCTTTCTCGCTATTGCCATAAGAGCAGTTGCGATTACTAACTTTATAGGCAAAACATCTGTACGTAAATATAAAACTAAATTTTGATAAATTTCTATAGCTATTAAAACGGCTAAAAATGCAGCAAATGTTTTAAAGATATCAGATATATTTAGTAACATAAATGGCTCTTCTAAGAGGTTATGATAAAGCACATAAATAACATCTGCAACACCCCAAAAGATCACTATCACCATCAATATTGACAAAATTTTTACAGCGAATTTTATGGCCTTATGTAAAAATGCTAACAGAGCATCTTCGTGTTCTGTTGGTAACTCTTCATGTCTTCTCATGCTATATTCTCCACTATTACTCTTAATTAGTTCAATTCTAACATATATACTTTAAATCCACTTCACCTTAAAAACTTCCTTAATTCCTGAAAGGATTAATGTAGGAAGAGATGCAATAGCTATCACCATGATAAGATGTTTAAGGCTTATAGATGCAGTTCCTAACGCCATATGTCCAAAAGGTGTATAGACCATAAATAAAGAGAGTACGGATGCAATAACTATGGCATAAAGAAGATAGACATTTTCAAATGGATTTCGTCTAAAGATAGTCGTAAATGTTCTCGCGTCAAATATATGAAAAAGCTGTCCAAAAACTAAAGTTAAAAACGCCAAAGTCTGAGCATACTCTACAGTAACGCCCTTACTCAAAGCAAAATCAAAAAGCCAGTAGGTAATCCCACCCAGAACAAGCCCTCTTAATATAATACGAGAAGCTAGATTGTCAACAAAAAAGTCTTCATCTTCTGTTCGTGGTTTTTTCTTCATAAGCCCTGGTTCTTCTCTCTCTAAACCAAGTGCTAAAGATGGAATCCCATCACTTACAAGGTTTACCCAAAGAATCATAAGAGGTGCTAGTGTCATAAGAGGATGGTCTCCCATAAGTATAAACGCCAAGAGTATAGCTACAACCTCACTCACATTTGCAGTAAGCCCTTGTCTTATAAACTTTTTAATGTTGTCATAAATACGACGACCCTCACGAACAGCTTTGACTATACTTGTAAAGTTATCATCAAGTAAAATCAGGTCTGAGGAGTCTTTGGCAACATCTGTTCCTGTTATTCCCATAGCTATTCCTATGTTGGCAGTTCTGAGAGCTGGAGCATCGTTTACTCCATCACCTGTCATTGCAACGACTTCTCCATTTGCTTTGAGTGCATTTACAATTCTGAGTTTATGTTCAGGGGCTACTCTTGCAAAAACTGGAGTATCTTTGACTACCTCTTGAAGTTCGCTATCTTTCATAGCATTTATCTCACTCCCTACTACAACTTTTGTGTTGTCTGCATAAATGATACCTATATCTTTAGCGATAGCTGTCGCAGTTGCAGCATGGTCTCCTGTAATCATCACAGTTCTGACACCTGCACTATGACACTCGGCGATAGCAGGTATAACCTCTTGACGTGGAGGGTCTATAATGCCGTGAAGTCCTAAAAAGACAAAACCGTCCTCATAACTCTCTTGAGCTAAATCTAACTCATCCTTACTTATCTCTTTGTAAGCGATGGCAAGTGTTCTAAGTGCTTGTGATGCGAACTTTTCTATGGCTTCATCTATGTGATGGTGCACGGAGTCATTTAATGCCTCTACACTCTCCCCTAAAACAATAGAGTTACTTTTCTGAGCGACAACATCAGGAGCACCTTTTACCATTACATAGTATTTTCCATCAGCTGTTTTTGCGACTACACTCATAAGTTTACGTTTAGAGTCAAAGGCGAAAGTATGGAGTATCTCGACTCCATCTGCTATCATCTTCTCTTTAACTAAACCAGCTTTTGATGCGGCAACTGCAACTGCACCCTCAGTAGGTGTCCCTATAATGCTATGAATGCCATCCTCTTGCACGATTTGTGAGTCATTACACAAGGCTGAGATTTCAAGGAGTTTATGAAGGTTTGCATTTTTTGTAGGATCTATCTCATTTTGAGACTCATCACTAAAAGAGCCCTTTGGTTCATAGCCTTTTCCACTTACACTGTAGTACTCTCCTCCTGCATATATGGAGAGAACTTGCATCTTGTTTTGAGTGAGAGTTCCTGTCTTGTCGGAACAGATAACAGTTGTTGAACCTAGCGTTTCAACTGAGGCTAGTTTTCTTACAAGTGCATTGTTTTTTGCCATCTCTTTAGCACCGATAGTCAGAACTATAGTCACAACAGTTGGAAGTCCCTCAGGAATAGCAGCAACGGTTAGAGAGATTCCTATGTTTATCATATCAAGAAAACTCATCCCTTGTTCTATCCCTATACCGATGACAATGGCAACTATAGTAAACGCCGCCCCGATAAGAATCTTAGAGAGTGAGTGAATGCGCTCTTGAAGTGGTGTCATCTCCTCTTTTGTCTCTTGCATAAGTGTCGCTATGTGACCTAGTTGTGTGTTCATACCTGTCTCACAAACTACTGCTAGACCACTTCCTGCTAAGACCTGAGTACCCATAAATGCCATGTTTTTCCAGTCACCTATGTCTAAATCATCACCATCTATAGCTTCAACAGCTTTTAAAATAGGCTCAGACTCTCCAGTAAGTGCGGCTTCTTCTATGAGCAGTTGATTTGATTCTAGTATACGAACATCAGCTTGAACCTTTCCACCAGTCACTAACTTCACTATGTCCCCTCGAACAAGAGAACTAGCAGGGACTTCTTGCCATAAAGAGTCACGTTTGACCTGAACTATGGGTGTTGACATATTTTTCAGAGCGTCCATTGACTTGTGCATATTCATCTCTTGGAGATACCCTATGATAACATTTATCATAATAATGACAAATATCGCTATAGCATCTATGATATGACCACTATAAAGAGAGAGAAGTACCCCAAAAGAGAGGATGATAATAAGAGGATTTTTAAACTGCTGTATAAATATCATAAGTGCAGAGACTGAGTTTTCAAGTTTTAAAATATTTTCACCATCACCTTCCAATCTCTTTTGAGCTATATCTTTGGAAAGACCTCTATCCACACTACTTTTAAATTCATCTAGTATATGATTAGTAGATTTTTTATAGAACATTTTATACTCCCTCTTTTCTTAAATTTATCATTCATTATAACAAGATTTTTATAGATCATTTTAACTATTTATGATAACATAGTATTATATATCAAACTTAGAGAGATTCAATGCAAATTTACGCACCTTGGGAGAAAGCTTTTAAAAAAGTTTCCACACCATTAGAACACTTTATTCACGCACAAACAACAACGGGTATTATTCTTATGTTTATGACCGTTTTAGCCTTGGTTTTAGCGAACTCTGCTCTTACTCAAGATTATGCTGATTTTTTTCATACAGAGGTTGAGTTTGTTGTTGGCTCTTGGCACCTAGAACATACTATCCACCACTGGATAAATGATGGACTTATGACTATCTTTTTCTTTATCATTGGACTAGAGATCAAACGTGAAATATTAGTTGGTGAACTCTCTAACATTAAAGTTGCTATACTCCCTATACTAGCAGCTATTGGTGGGATGGCACTTCCTGCTCTTATATTTACATTGTTTAATTATGGAGGTACTGGTGCTAATGGTTGGGGTATCCCTATGGCTACAGATATTGCCTTTGCCATCTCAGCACTTGTACTTTTAGGAAAACGTGTCTCCCCTGCTCTTGTTACCTTTTTAGTTGCTTTAGCTATTGTCGATGACCTTGGTGCTGTTATAGTTATTGCAATTTTTTATACTGAGCAGATTCACCTTATTCCTCTTGGTTTAGCTGGTGTCTCTTTTTTAGTTATGATTCTTTTTAACCGTGTTGGGATTCATATGATATTACCATATTTTATCCTTGGCCTGTTTATGTGGTTTTTTATGCTTGAGTCAGGTGTTCATGCGACTATAGCAGGTGTTATAGCTGCCATGGCAATTCCTTCTAAACCCAAAAGAACACCTTCAGACTTTACAACCCATACAAAAAATCTACTTGATGAGTATGATAACTATCCTGTTGCTACAGACTATACTATGCACGAAAAACAGAAAGCGATACTTCTAAGCATAAAAGATAACATCGACTCAGTAAGTTCACCCTCTGCACGACTAGAACATGATTTACATCTTCCTGTAGCACTTATTGTTATCCCTCTTTTTGCCCTTGCAAATGCTGGAATAAGCATAGATTTTTCATCTATTGGAGAGACTATTGTGCAACCTGTCTCCTTAGGTATTATCGCAGGACTCATTTTAGGAAAGGTTATAGGTATAGCAGGAGTTGCTTGGCTTGCCATAAAACTGGGTATTGCCAAACTTCCAGAAGCTAGTAGTATGAGTCAAATCTTAGGTGTTGCATTTCTTGGAGGTATAGGTTTTACTATGAGTATATTTGTAGCAGACTTAGCGTTTATGGGGAGTGATACACTTATATTTCAAGCGAAAATAGGAATTCTCTGTGCTTCCCTGTTTTCGGGACTTTTTGGGTACATTTGGCTAAGATTCATAGCAAAAAGCTAGTTTTAATTTTAACTCTTTATAGTGTAAAAAATTAAATATTTAAGAGTGGGAAATTATGCAAATTACTCCAAATAATAATGAAAAAACTTTTGAAAAATCTGTTTTACTTGTAACCAAAACAGATCTCAAAGGGAAGATAACTTATGCGAACAAAGCTTTTATGAATATAGTTCAGATGAGTGAAAGTGAACTTATAGGTAGTCCGCACAACATTATCCGTCATCCAGATATGCCAAAAATCATCTTTAAACTCCTATGGTCTTATCTTCAAGAGGGCAAAGAGATTCATGCTTATGAGACCACTGCACAATCCCAAAGACCTATCCACTCTTAATTTTTAATTTTTTTGAAAATATTTTTTGAAAATAAGTATTATAATTTCAATTTTATCCCCAATTTCAACTGAAT
>Ga0256837_1002125_pt1 | contig 12660 bp, 13 predicted proteins | sample 4562384metaG_FD_185976 | JGI IMG/M metagenome (GOLD analysis project Ga0256837, IMG submission 185976) | Hydrothermal vent microbial communities from Guaymas Basin, Mexico - 4561-384 | ecosystem: Environmental > Aquatic > Marine > Hydrothermal vents | place: Mexico: Guaymas Basin | collected... | reverse complement strand
CTGTCTCATTTTATTTGCAATCATCGCAGCATCTTCATCATATGTAAGTGAGAAGAATGTAGAACCACTTCCTGAGAGTGTACTCATCAAAGCACCGCTCTCATAGGCGACTTTTTGCACACTAAAAAGTTCAGGAAGTGTTTTCATCCTTGCTTTTTGATGAAATCTGTCTTGTGCCGCGAGTTTTAACATCTCCCAATCCTCATTGAAAAAAGCAGCTACTGTCAAAGCACTGTGAGAAAGATTATAAACAGCATTCTCTTTTGAGTATGATTTTGGTAAAACCGAACGTGATTTTGATGTATTCATCTGCTTATTCGGTATCACGACCACTGCTTTTAGGTAGTTTGGTAGATGCTTTTTTTGTGAAAAGACTTTATTTTTTTCAATAGTTGCTACATTAAAGCCACCCATTACCGCAGGAGTAATATTATCAGGATGCGGTTCATATACAAGTGCATGGTTAAGGATTCTGCGTTTTGACACCCTAATGCTTGCTGCTTCATGTGCAGAAGCAACAGCAGAAACAATCACAGCCGAAGAGCTGCCAAGTCCACGTGACATTGGAATTTGGTTATAAAATGTAAATTTAAAATTTTGTTTATGTTTTGTCAGTCGGGCATAATGTTCGTTAAATATAGAAATGAAAAGGTTATTTCCTTTTAATCTCGGATTGTCTTCACCTTCACCTTTAATACTTACACTAAAAAATTTTGAAGGATGAAACTCTACTCTGTTTCTTAAATCAACTGCAAGACCGAGTGTATCAAAACCCGGTCCCAAGTTTGCAGAAGTGGCTGGTACGCTTATTGTCAATTTTTTTCCTATCCTACTGCACCTATCATATAAAGCGGAGTAGTATTTGTAGTAAACTCACTATAATCAAGTTCACTAGGAAGCTCAAATGAAGCTTCCGGAACTATTTCTAATTTTTGAGTTTTTATTTCTGATGAGATTTTAACAAAATATAGCTTTCCAATCGCTTTTATCGGTTTATTCTTATTAAAATAAAAAGCATTCGTCGCATACAAAGGTATTTTTTTTAAGATACTGATTGATTTTAAAAAGATATAGGCAACTTTTATAGCCATAAAACTTCCCGGTCCATTTGCATAAAAAAGTTTTTCAATCTTATACTTTTTCATCAAATCTCTAAATATCAACGGTAAAATATCAGAACTTTTTTCATCACTTTTCACTGTTTCTATCAGTTTTTGATTTTCATATACCCCTATAAGCAAAGGTGAACCCAAACCAATAAATAAAATATCTACTTTTTTAGGCATACGCTTTTTCTAACTCTTTCGTTTTCTCTCCGGCAAGTTCAACTACTTCATAATTCTCAGCATTTTCTAGCAGTTTCAACGTAAGCTTATGGTTTAGATCATGGCTTCCCGCCATCGCTTCATAGTTTCCAAGAAAATTCATCCCGATAAGGCTCATATCACCAATGGCATCCAAAATTTTATGTCTTACAAACTCGTCACTAAAACGCAGTCCTTCAGGATTGAGTATCTTTTTCTCATCCAGTACCACTGCGTTTTCCAGTGAACCGCCAAGTGCCAAACCTTTTGAACGCAGATACTGTACCTCATGTAAAAATCCAAATGTTCTCGCGCGGGCAATCTCATTTTTGTAACTCTCTTTTGTAAATTTAAGAACAAAAGCCTGCTCTTGGATCACAGGATGAGGAAATTTAATGGTAAAGTCATAGTTCAAATCAGGAGAAGGAGAGAGTTTTACATACTTCTCACCCTCTTTTATCTCGACATCTTTTTTAATAATCATAATCTTTTTAGGTACATCAAGTTCAGCAATGCCCGCTTCATCAAGCAGCATACAAAAACTTGCACTGCTTCCATCCATCACAGGCACCTCATCAGCATCAACAATAACCCTTAGGTTATCAATGCCATATGCATAAACGGCTGAGAGCAGATGTTCAATCGTTGAGATAACATAGCCATCTTTTCCAATTACAGTTGCCATCTTTGTATCAACAACATTGTCGGGAATGAGAGGAATAGAGACATCAACATCACTTCTGTAAAAGACGATGCCACTGTTGGACTCTAAAGGTTCTAAACGCAACTTAACAGGAGAACCTTTATGAAGTCCTATTCCTACAAGCTCGACACTCTTTTTTATTGTTGTTTGATACATATCTCTTCCTATCTGCCGTTAATTGTTTTTTTGGCACTCTTAATTATATCACTAATATTTAGTTTTATCCATTTTTTATCCATCCACTCTTGAGGACGAACTTCTATACCTTGAACTAAAACACCAAAGTGCAGATGGTCACCCATGGCATATCCGCTTTTCCCACTGTGTGCAATTTCAGAGTTTGGCGTAACCATATCTCCTGCAGTGACATCAAGACTTGAACAATGTCCATACAATGTATAAAGTCCTAAACCATGAGAGATTATAGGCATATTTCCATAGATCCCATTGTAGTCCGCAAAAACCACCTTACCACCATTTTGACTCTTTATCGGAGCCATAGCATGTGATGCCAAGTCTAAGCCTAGATGATAAGCTTCACTTACAAATTTTCCTTTGTAGTAGTACTTTCTGTGATCACCAAAACGTGCTACGACCTGTCCATTTTTCAGTGGATACATTTTATGTATTTTAAATGTACTAATCATCTCCTGAGGTACGACCGAAGTATATTTATGTATAAGTGCTTCATTTTTTGCACGTACATCTTCATTGATGATTTTAAACTGTTCAAGAGGATCTTCGACCCCTTGCGTCTCTTCAAAGTCTTCTGCTAAATCTGCAATTTTTCCTTTTAAAAACTTATCCGAGAGTTTAATTTTTGAAAGTCTGTAGAGCTTATCTTTAAGATACAGCGGCACATACGCTTTTGCCACATTCCCCGCAGAATCTGTTGCCACTACAGTCGCTCGAAATCCTTTGTCTTGTACAGGCCATGCCAGAAGAGCAATGTAGTAGCCCTCTTTATAAAAAGGTTCTGCCAAAAAATGTTTGCCGTGATTTCCCTCAATATAGATATCTTCTAGATTATCATCTTTAACTTTAAAGATCACAACAGCCGAACCGCCGCGAGAAATTTTGTAAGAGTTGTTTACGATACTGACCTGAGGTCTTTTTTTATCAATAGTGAGCTTGTATTCAACTACAGATCTGTTTCCGTTTAAAAAGTTCCACTTACTCACATCCTGTGCAAGAATTGTAAGAGTAATCTCCTTATCTTTCATCGCATAAGAACCACGGGGCGGCTTTATTTTCAACATCAGATTTTTTTTAGGAATCAGTAGCTGTTCATTTACCAAGGTAGTACTTCCTGAACTATTTTGCATCACAACCGTATATGCTTTTATACCACTTTCATCTTCTATCTTAATACTAAGTGGCTTTTTTAGATTCCAGTAACCATTATTGCTCTGCATACTGATAACAGGTTTATTTCTCTCAAAAGTTGATGAAAAATAGACATATAAAGCTCCTCCGGCTATTAATAGCATTACAAATAGCATTACAAATGACGAATTGTTATTCCTTGTGTTTCTCAAACTCTATTTCCTTCTTATTGATTTTAAAATTTTGTCGTTCTCATCTTTTTTAAGCAGTCGCACTTCCTGCACATGCACAAGGTCTAAAACCTCTTTCATTATCAGATATGCATCATCAAAACTCGCACCACTCGCCTCTAAATCCTCTTGACACAGAGATAAAAGTGCAACTGTAGCATTCTCTTTTAAAAGCAGATTTTTATACAATCTAGCCTGAAGTCTAAAATATGCAAGAGGTTTACTCTGCTTCAAATATTTCAGGCACTCTTTATCTTCTGCGTTTAGCTCTATTAGTTTAGCAGCAGCAGCAAATACCATGCCATTGCATCTCTCACTGCAAAAACAATCATACTCTATTAAAAGGGCTCCATACATTGATGTAGCCATCTTTTTATTAATTTTTATCTCTTGATTTTGAAAAAAATCAAATAAAGAGAGGGCACACGAGTCAACTTCAATAATAGAATCTGCAGATGATGGTATATTTTGGCGAAGCTTATCATACCATGGTAAAAAAGAGAACTTTTTTGCGATGCTTTTTTGCGCAATGATAGACACTTTTTTATGTTTTGTAAGCACATATGAGTACACGGCACTTGCATTTGCAAAACTCTGTTCATCACAAAGCAGTGCAATGTGCTTTGAGGAGTCGATTTTACTTAAATCAGTCAATTCTCTACTTTTTCGTAAAATTATATACTATTTCTTATTCATTTTATAAACGTAAGCAAGAACTTCTGCTACAGCTCCAAAAAGAGCTTCTGGAATAGCCTGATCCACTTCGACCTCTTTATACAAACTTCTTGCAAGAGGAGGATTTTGCACAATGTGTACACTGTTTTCTCTCGCGATTTTTTTAATCTGCAGAGCAATGTTGTCAACACCCTTTGCTAAAACAACAGGGGCATGGGCTTTGTTCTCATCATACTTCACGGCTACTGCGTAGTGCGTTGGGTTTGTTATGACAACGTCTGCGTTTGGCACCTCTGCCATCATTCTTTTACGAGCTGCCTGCATCTGAATCTGCCGGATCTTAGATTTGATAAGAGGGTCTCCATCGAGGTTTTTCATCTCATCTTTTATCTCCTGCTTTGACATTTTCAAACCATCAAAATATTGCTTACGCACAATAATAATGTCAATAATCGCAAAAACGAAAATGATAAAAAGCATCACAAACGCAATGATCATCATCTTCTCTTTTAACCATTCAAGTTGGTCATGCAGACCAAAAAGTGCGACTGTTGGCAACTCCATGATAAAGTAGAAGAAAAAAACAAATCCAACACCCAGAGTCGTAAAGGATTTAAAGGTGATTTTAATGCCTTCTATCATCTTCTTGAGTGAAAAAAGGTTCTTCGCTCCTTTAATAGGATCAATCTTTTTCAGATCAGGTGTAATCGCTTTTGTAGAGTATACAAATCCAAATTGAGCAAGTGCTGCGATAACCCCTGCGATAGCAACTGCTACAGCAAGAGGCATAACCATCAGTAAAAACTCTCGAATGGTAACAATGGCAATATCTATCATAAAGAGTTTATCAAGTGGTGTACCGATAAGGGAGAAGTAGTATTTAAAAAGGAGTATCATGTGTTTTGCCATAAAAGGAAAAAGCATCAAAATAGCTAAAATAGCCACAAAAAGGGTTACAACACCAGAAGCATCCTGAGACTTTGGAACATTCCCCTCTTTACGGGCATCTTCTATCTTCTTGGGGGTGGGTTCTTCTGTTTTTTCAGCGTCATCAGCCATAGTGAATTAAAGAACCTAGTCCATTTTCATAGAGAGATCTATCCAGTTGGCCTGATGTATCATAGAACCGGAACTGATGGCATCTACTCCTGTTTTGGCATACGAGACAATAGTCTCGAGTGAGATATTTCCACTTGCTTCAAGTAAAATGTGTGGGTAGTTGGCATCTCTAAACGCAACGACCTCTTCTACCTGCGCCGGGGTCATATTGTCACACATCACTATGTCACATTTTGCTTTCATCGCCTCTTGTGCGATGTAGAGTGTCTCGGCTTCTACTTCTATCTTCGCTGTAAAAGGGATGGCACGTCTTGCTTTTTCGATGTACTCTGCCAAGTTTTCTATGGTCTTAAGGTGAGTATCTTTTATCATTAAAGAGTCATCCAAGCCCATACGATGGTTCACTGCTCCACCCATGCGTGTTGCATATTTTTCAAAGATACGAAGCATCGGACGCGTTTTTCTTGTATCGAGAAGTTTTACATTGTACGGTTCTATCAAATCGACATACTTTCTTGTCAACGTTGCGATGGAACTGGCATGTAAAAGCATATCTAAGATAGTTCTCTCACAACGTAAAAGAGTATGTGAATCAGCTTCAAAAGTTGCGATAATATCACCGATTAAAAAGCTCTCACCATCATTTTTAAGCCACTCGACTTTAAAGCCTTCGATTTTTGCAAGCGTATCAATGTAACTTTGTCCGGCTACAACACCAATACTTTTTGCAATGATTTTAGCACTTGCATCTACTGCAGGCTCGACAAGAGCATAAAGGTCCCCACGCCCAACATCTTCAGCAAGGACTTCTTTGACAAAACTCTCTATCATAACGCCAACATTCTCTCTAACGCGATTTTTGCCCATTTTTGTGTTGTTTCATCTACTTCTATCTCATTGATAGGTGCACCCTCTTCGATAGCTTTTAGCGTCAGGTAAACATCTTCGAGTGTTGTTTCATTCATAGTAGGACATTCAGGTTTTGTAGAGCTTAATATGTAAGTATTTTTAGGACGCAGACGGTTCACCATATTAAACTCCGTTCCTACTGCTACTTTTTGCTCCTCAGGCAGTTCCGTGATGTACTTGATCAGCTGAGAAGTAGAACCCACGAAATCACTCGCTTCACAGATGGCAGGATCGCACTCCGGATGTGTAGCTATCAGGATGCCCGGAAATTTTTTACGATAAAATTCTATGTCTTCGAGTGTAAAGAGCTGGTGTACTGAGCAAAAACCGTCATAACAGATAATATCTGCCTCTTTTGGATCACCTTCATGCCCAATAACCATTGACTTGAGTCCCATTTGATTGGCAATATTTTGTCCAAGACATCTATCTGGAACAAAAAGAATCTTTTTACCCTCTTGAAGTGCTTTTGTTATGATGACTTTTGCGTTTGAACTGGTACATACCATACCGCCCATTTCACCGACTTTTGCCTTTACCTCTGCGTTTGAGTTGATATATGTAATTGGTAAAATATCCTCTTTCGCAATTCCATGTTCCTCTAAAAATTTCACAGAATCATCATAGTAAAGGGAGTCTATCATACGAGCCATCGCACAACATGCAAGTTTTGGCATAACAACACGCTTGTTCGGGCTTAGAACTTTTACACTCTGCCCCATAAACGCAACACCGCAAAATAGAACGAATTCTGAATCATCATTCATCGTTTTTTTTGCAAGCTCCAGTGAATCACCGGTGATATCTGCAAGCTCAAAAACTTCGTCACGCTGATAAAAGTGAGCAACTAATGTTACACTCAGTCTGCTTTTTAAGTCAATGATTTTTTGTTTTAATTCTTCGTTTGTATATTTCAAAAAAAGTCCTAAATAATTAATTAGAAGAATTATATCAAAAAAATATTTGTAAAAATCTATATAGAGTAAAAAAAAGAATTAAAGAAGAAGAGTTGAAACTCTTAATTGCAGCAGGATTGACCTGCTACAACAAAATTTAATTAATGGGCTTTTTTACAAAACTCTGCTGCTCTTTGCTTGTCAGAACTCCTTATCTTCAATTTATTCATAAATAAATCATACCACGACTTAATTACTGAATATTTAAGTTTGCTCAACACAAAAAAGAGCTTTAGATGATTATAATGATTTTTAATGTAAAATTCGCCAATTAATACTTAGGAAAATATATGGATTTTTTAACAAACACAAATGCTCTCTTTTTTATCGCTGCATACTTGGTCGGAGGAATTCCGTTTGGTCTTCTTCTTGCAAAGAAGTTTGCAGGTGTTGATGTAAAAGCGAGTGGAAGTAAAAGCATAGGTGCTACCAATGTTTTAAGAGTTGTAAAAGAGAGCGACCCTGCTCTTGCAAAAAAACTAGGCATTGCCACTTTGGCCCTTGATGCGCTTAAAGGTGTTCTTGTTTTAACAGTCGGTTACTTTTGGGGATTAAGCGAAGCAACGCTCTGGGGTATCTCCGTTTTAGCTGTCCTTGGACACTGTTTCTCTCCATATTTGAACTTTGAGGGGGGAAAAGGTATCGCAACAGGAATGGGTGTGATGATGTTTATGCTCCCTATTGAGACCATAATTGCACTTATTGTATGGGGCGTTATGGCTAAAACTCTGAAAATCTCTTCAGTTTCATCTCTTACCGGTGTACTTTCTTTACTTGTTTCTAGTTTTATTATTCATCCGCAAATGGCACACGCACCTGTAGTCTTTATTGTTTTTGTTCTTTTTTACAAACATATTCCCAATATCATCCGGGTTATCAAAGGTGAAGAGAAAAGAGTCATATAATGAAAATTCATATTGAAGATTTAAAGTTCCAGTGTATTATTGGAATTTTAGATTTTGAAAGAGAGAGCCAACAAGATGTCATTATCAATATTGAAATCGAGTATGACTTTCATGATAAATTCATAAACTATGCAGATGTTTCACAACTTATTGAAACCACTATGAAAAAAGAGAAGTTTTTACTTATTGAAGATGCATTGAAAGCGTTATCACTTCATTTAAAAAATAAATTTTCACAAATAAATACTTTATCTTTAAAAATTACAAAACCCTCCATTTTACCCAACTGCAAGGTCAGTGTATCAAACTATTACATCTTTGATTCTTAATCCTAACTTCACTTTTTTTTAAAAAAAATTGAAAAAAACTTTAAAGTTAGCTAAAAATATGCTATGATTCGGCAAATATTTAAGAAATAGGAAACAATGAATGCGTATTCTAATTATAGAAGATGAAGTAACATTAAATAAAATGCTCGCAGAAGGGCTAAAAGAGTTTGGTTATCAGAGTGATGTTGTTGAAACATTAAAAGACGGTGAGTACTACCTTGATATTCGTAATTATGATTTAGTTCTTATGGACTGGATGCTTCCGGATGGAAACTCTGTTGACATTATTGGTGCTATTAAAACAAATACTCCTAAAACAGTTGTAGTCGTTATCTCTGCTAGAGATGACAATGAGAGTGAAATTGAAGCGCTTAAAGCCGGTGCAGATGACTACATCAGAAAACCTTTTGATTTTGATGTACTAATAGCACGTCTTGAAGCACGTTTACGTTTTGGTGGAAGCAATATCATCGAAATCGAAGACTTGACAATCAATCCTGAAGAAGAAAAAATCACTTACAAAGAGACAGATATTGAGCTCAAAGGTAAACCTTTTGAAGTTCTTACACACCTTGCACGTCACCGTGATCAAATCGTCTCAAAAGAGCAGCTTCTTGATGCAATCTGGGAAGAGCCTGAACTCGTAACTCCAAATGTAATTGAAGTTGCTATCAATCAAATTAGACAAAAAATGGACAAACCTTTATCAATTACAACAATTGAAACTGTACGCCGTAGAGGATACCGTTTTTGTTTTCCAAAAGAAGTTTAATTAAACTCTAAAATGATATAATCCTTTACAAATTTGTAAGGGGTTTATCGTGATATCCAAAAAAAGTATAAGACGTAATTTTCTTATACAGCTTATCTTTGCTTCAGCTTCACTCATACTTATATTTTCATCACTTTTATACTTTTATATTGAAAAATCCATCTATAATGACAAAGTCACCGAACTGACCCATTATGCACAAAATATTATCAACAACAAATCGGTCTACCAAACAAATGAAGAGATGTTTGCGGGAAGTCTGTTCTCTTTAAGCATAGAGATCGTCTATCTTAAAAATAAAAATATTCAGGCAGATGTTTACGAAAAGACGCAAAACGGACATACACTCTTAACAGTCATACACCCCTTTAAGCTTGCCGACAACAGTTATCTTAAAATCACAAAAGACATAACACAGACAAAAAGACTTTTAAAGAAGATTCTTAGATATATTTTCATCATCAATATCGCAGGTTTTATTCTTGTAATTATCTATGCCATCACACTCTCAAAAATGCTTATCGCTCCCATCACTACACTTAACAAAAAGCTCTCAAACATGAATGAGCATCTGATGAAATCCATCAAAACAGAAGAACTGCCTCTTGAATTTGAACCACTCGGAGAGACTATAAACAGACTTATTTCACGAATACAAAACTTTGTAAAGTACCAAAAAGAGCTCTTTATCGGAACTGCACATGAGTTAAAAACACCGCTTGCCGTCATTAAACTGAAAAATCAGGTCACCCTAATAAAAAAACGTACCCCTGAGGAGTACATAGAAGCACTCAATGTAACAAACAAGACGATAGACGAGATGAACATTATCGTCTCAAACATCTTAAATATCGGTCGCCAAGAGGGAGCACAGCTTGATAAGCCCGTAGAGGTCGATGTTATTCAAATTCTCAAACAAAAAGCAGATGACTTTAAGCTCTTGGCAGAAAATGAACATAAAAAGCTCATAATGAATTTTCAACCTGATGGTTTTATGGCTACCCTGCAGGTAAGTCTGCTCAACCAAATCATACAGAATTTTTTACAAAACGCCCTCAAATTTACACCGCAAGATAAAAGCGTCATTTTACAAAGCTCTCAAGATGACTTTGGACTGCTTATAGAGGTCATAGATGAGGGATGTGGCATAGATGACACTGTTGACCTCTTTGCACCCTTTAAACGCCAAGGAAACAAGTCTGGCGTAGGGCTGGGACTCTTTTTGGCAAAAAGTGCGGCAGATGCACTTGGAGCGAAGATAAGTATTAAAAACAGAGAAGACGGAGTAGATGGAACAGTTGCCTCTTTACAGCTAAATTCCAAGCTATCTTGCATAATTCCAATTAATAAGTAGATAAAGAGACTAATTAAAAAATAATAAAGCTTTATTTTGTTATAAATCGGTCACTTAATAATTTAAACATAAAATATAAGGTTTTAAAATATGGCGTTAATCATAAATGAAGAGTGTATAGCGTGTGATGCTTGTCGCGAAGAGTGTCCCACAATAGCAATTGAAGAGGGTGACCCTGTTTACTATATTGATCCTGATCGCTGTACAGAGTGCGTTGGTATCTACGATGAACCTGCATGTATCTCAGTCTGCCCTGTAGATTGTATCGTTCCGGATAAAGATAATGTTGAGACAATCGCAGAGCTCCAGTTCAAATATAAAAATTTAGACTTACAAGAGTAAGTTTTGGCAAAGAGAGTTGCAGTCATAGACATAGGTTCTAACTCGGTTAGGATGGTCATCTATGAAAAAACTTCTCGTTTTGCTTTCCACCTGCTGTATGAAGAAAAATCAAAAGTCCGTATCTCTGAGAATGCCTACTCCAATCATGGAGAGCTCCAAGCTGTTCCAATGCAAAGAGCATTTGATGCACTGCATGACTTTGTTCAAATAGCAAAATCTTTTAAAACAACAAAAACACTTTGTGTAGCAACCTCGGCACTAAGAGATGCTCCAAATAAACAAGAATTTATCAACAGAGTCAAACACGCACTCAAACTCAACATAAAAGTCATACCAGGAGAAAAAGAGGCATACTATGGAGCCATAGCATGTGCAAATCTTCTACCAAAACAGCAAAATGCACTCAGTATAGACATAGGCGGGGGTTCAACTGAGCTAGCCTATATCAACAAAGACAACGTATCTGATACGATATCTTTAAAATTAGGGACCGTACGGCTTAAAGAGTTGTATTTTGACACAAATAACATAGATGGTGCTATCAAATATATAGATGAACAGCTCCGATATATTCCAAATGAAAAGATTAAAACTCTTATAGGTATCGGTGGAACATTTCGCGCAATCTCAAACGCAATCATGCTCCAATCATGCTACCCCTTAAATAAAATCCATGCATTTGAGTACGAAATAGAAATTTTTAAAAAGTTCATTGATGACGTACTTATAAGTGATGAACAAGGGCTAAGAGATCTCTATATCGAAGCAAACCGTTTTGATGTCATCAAACCGGGTGTTCTCATTCTACAGCGCCTGTTAAAGAAGCTCAACATCTCTAAAATTATCACCAGTGGTGTCGGCGTGCGGGAGGGAGTCTACCTTGCAGATATTTTAAGAAACTCCAAAGACAAGTTTCCTCATAACTACAACACATCTGTCAAGTATATTTTAGATGCACATGTTCAAGATATCCACTTTTCAAACCAACTCTCACTCTTGAGTAAAAAACTTTTCGATCTCATAGGCGGCTATTTTGATATAAATAATGAGTACAGAGATAAACTTGCAATAGCTGCGAAACTCTATCCCGCAGGACGAAGTATCCATTTTTATTCACAAAACAAACATACCTACTATCTTATTCAGACAGCTTTAGAGTATGGTTTTACCCATAAAGAGATCATGCTTATAGCAACGCTGACTAGATATGCGAAAAACAAGCTGCCATCAAGTATGCACCTGAGCAAATACAAAGAGCTTCTACCAAAAGAGCAAATCAGCAAAAGACTGAGTTATCTTCTCTCTTTGAGTATCATTCTCTTAAGCCATAGACCTAGAAATATTGACTTTTCACTGCGTTTTGAAAAGGGCATACTCTATGTCACTTCAAAAAGCAATCTCTATCTTGCAAAAGATGCACTAAAGAAACTTCACTGCGAACACGAAGATTTCAGAGTCGTTTTCAACTCTTAAATCCTCTACTAAAATCTTTGTCCCATTGTAAATTCAAAGTGTGATACCTTATCCCCTGTCTGCGGATCAATCGGATTAGAGAACATCAACTGTATAGGTCCAACAGGAGAGAACCACTCCAATCCTGCACCATAGCCGGCACGAGAGATACTGTTAGAGAGAAGATTCGGCGTAATATTGTCTGAGATAAACCCCCAGTCAAGATAAGTCACAAGACGCATTTTTGCTTTTGGAAGCAGCGGAAAGCTCAATTCAAAGTTATTTGAGAAGGTTTGTGTTCCCCCTACTCTTCTTATGCCGTCTACTGCGTTTGTATCACTGAT
>Ga0256837_1002122_pt1 | contig 12665 bp, 13 predicted proteins | sample 4562384metaG_FD_185976 | JGI IMG/M metagenome (GOLD analysis project Ga0256837, IMG submission 185976) | Hydrothermal vent microbial communities from Guaymas Basin, Mexico - 4561-384 | ecosystem: Environmental > Aquatic > Marine > Hydrothermal vents | place: Mexico: Guaymas Basin | collected... | reverse complement strand
CCAACTGAGCTAATCGACCGAAAATAACATTGAAATGGTGACCCGTGTTGGATTCGAACCAACGGCCACCTCCTTAAAAGGGAGATGCTCTACCGACTGAGCTAACAGGTCATTTAAATAAAAAAAGTGGCGCGGTGAACGAGACTCGAACTCGCGACCTCCTGCGTGACAGGCAGGCATTCTAACCAACTAAACTACCACCGCTTCTTTTTTATAATATGGTGATCCCAAGGAGATTTGAACTCCTGTGGACTGGATGAAAACCAGCAATCCTAACCACTAGATGATGGGACCATATGGTGGTCGATAGTGGACTCGAACCACTGACGTCTACCTTGTAAGGGTAGCGCTCTACCAACTGAGCTAATCGACCGAAAATAACATTGAAATGGTGACCCGTGTTGGATTCGAACCAACGGCCACCTCCTTAAAAGGGAGATGCTCTACCGACTGAGCTAACAGGTCATTCATAAAATGGACTGGAATTATACAGATATTTTTTTTATTTGTCAAGAGTTTTTGAGATAAATTTAAAAACTTTTTCTAAAGCCTTGTTTTTGGCTTGATTTTGTACTGATATTCTATCACCTTTAAAGTGATATATTTGGGTATCTTTTAAACCATTACTTGTACATGCTCCAACAACTACCATACCTACTGGTTTATCTTTTGTTCCACCTCCTGGACCTGCAACTCCACTAACAGCAACTGCATAAGATGCGTCAAACTTTTTAATCACTCCATCTAACATCTCATTTACTACTTCTATACTAACTACACCATTATCTATCATAGTTTGCTTTGATACACCTAGTTCTTTCTCTTTAACCTCATTGCAATAAGTTACTATTGATCCTTTAAATATAGAAGATGAACCAGCTATTTTTGTAATTTCAGAAGCAATTAATCCTCCAGTACAACTTTCTGCACATGTAATTGTTTCATTATTTTGTCTTAATATATTTTGCATTTTAATCATATCATTTTGTGTAAAATTTATATCATTCATTATTTAACCTTTTACTAAATATACTTTAGATATACTCTATCCTATTTTTAATAACAGGATGATTATATAAATGATCGATTATAAAGACACACTACAGTTACCAAAAACAAGTTTCCCTATGCGTGGAAGCTTGCCAAACAATGAACCAAAGCAATATAAACTTTGGGATGAACAAAAAGTATATGATAAAATGAAAGCTAACCGAAAAGGTTGTGAAACATTTACATTACATGATGGACCACCTTATGCAAATGGAAATATTCATATTGGTCATGCATTAAATAAAGTACTAAAAGATATTATAGTTAAATACAATTATTTTGATGGAAAATCAGTACGATATGTTCCAGGTTGGGATTGTCATGGATTGCCTATTGAGCAAAAAGTTGAAGAGAAGATTGGTGGTAAAAAGAAAAAAGAGTTACCTAAATCAAAACTTAGACAGCTTTGCCGTGATCATGCTACAAAATTTATTGATATTCAAAGAGACGAATTCAAAACTCTTGGTATTTTAGGTGATTGGGAAAATCCTTATTTAACCATGGATTTCAAATTTGAAGCAAATATTTATAGAGAACTTATATCTATAGCAAATAAAGGTTTATTAATTCAAAGAAGTAAACCTGTATATTGGTCTTGGGCAGCTCAAACTGCATTGGCTGAAGCTGAAGTTGAATATGAAGATAAAGTATCTCCATCTATTTATGTAGCATTTAAACTAGAAAATAGTGATGAATCTGTAATTATATGGACTACAACTCCATGGACACTTCCTGCTAATACAGGTATTGCTTTAAATGGTGAAGAGACTTATGTAAAAACTTCAGATGGATTTATAGTAGCTAAAAAACTACACGATTTTTGTATTGAAAATGAGATAGTAAAAGGTGAAATTGTTGAACAAATTGATCCAAAAACTTTAGAAAATACATATGCAATAAATCCTTTAAATGGAAGAAAATCAAAAATTGTTTTAGGTGAACATGTACTTATGGATAGTGGTACAGGTGCAGTACACACTGCTCCAGGTCATGGTGAGGATGACTATAAAGTTGGTCTAAAATATGGTCTTGAAGTTCTTATGCCAGTTGGTAGTAATGGTGCTTATGATAATACTATTGTAAGAGAAAAACTACTTCCAAATCCAGAAGAATTTTTAAATATGAATGTATTTAAAGCAAATGATAGAATTTTAGAACTTTTAGGTGATGCATTAATTAAAAGAGTGGATATAACTCACTCATATCCACATTGTTGGAGAACACATAAGCCTATTATTTTTAGAGCTACTAAGCAGTGGTTTATATCTATGGATGAACCTTATGGAAAAGAGGGAAAAACATTAAGACAAAATGCACTTGAGGCTATTGAAAATGTAAAATTTTATCCAGAACATGGAAAAAATCGATTAAAAACTATGATAGAGGGTCGTCCTGATTGGTGTATTTCAAGACAAAGAGATTGGGGAGTACCTATCGCATTTTTTAGAAATAAATTAACTGATGAGATAGTTTATGATGAACAAGTTTTAAATTATATTGCTATGATTTTTGAGATGAAAGGTGCTGATGCTTGGTATGATTTAAGTATTGAAGAACTTTTATATCCTGGAAGTGGTTTAAATCCAGATGATTTAGAAAAAACTATGGATATTTTAGATGTATGGTTTGATAGTGGTTCTACACAAAATGCAGTGTTAAGAAGTAGAAACTATGATGCAGGAACTTATCCAGCTGATATGTATCTCGAAGGTAGTGATCAACATAGAGGTTGGTTTCAATCTTCACTTTTAACTTCACTTGCTTCAAATGAAATTACTCCTTATAAATCTATTCTTACTCATGGTTTCACTGTAGATGCCAAGGGTGAAAAGATGTCTAAGTCAAAAGGTAATGTAGTTGCACCTGATAAAGTAATCAAACAGTATGGGTCTGAAATACTTAGACTTTGGGTTGCTATGAGTGATTATCAATCTGATCTTAAAATATCTGATGAAATACTAAAACAAATGGCAGAACAATATAGAAAAATAAGAAATACTGGTAAAATTTTACTTGGTAATGTTCATGAACTTGAAAAAATTGTTCCAATAGAAGATATGGGAATTATGGACAAGTGGATTTTAAATAAAGCACACAATGTCTTTAAAGAGGTTGATGAAGCATTTAAAACAAATGACTATAGTAGAGGATTAAATAAACTAAATCATTTTTTAGTAGCTGATTTATCAAATATATATATTGATATCTCAAAAGATAAAATGTACTGTGATGGTAAAAATTCTAAAACAAGATTAGCAACACAAAGTGCAATGGCTATGATTGCAAAGGCTTTTATTACTAATCTTGCACCAGTATTAACTTATACCATGAATGAATTAGTTCAACATGCACCACAAGTTATAAGCAATGGGGCTGAATCTATTTTTGATATGCCAAAATATTTTATACCAGAAATAACTGTGGATTTAAATGAAGAGCATCTAATGAATGCAAAAAATAAATTTGCTGAAATAAAAGATAGATTAAATAAAGAAAAAGTAATTAAATCAACTCTTGAATTAGTAATTTATACAGATTCAAAAGATATTTTAGCTCTTGATTCAACTGTTGCTGAAGATTGGTTTGTTGTATCAAAAGTAATTAAACACACTGAAGATAATGTTATAGATAGTTTCGAAGTAGATGGATATAAATTTGAAGTTTATCATGCAGCCAAAGCAAAATGTCCAAGATGTTGGAAATATAGAAGTAAAGATGAAAACTCTTTATGTCCAAGATGTAGTGAGGTAGTTGGTGCTTAATCAACCTGTAACTTTAACATTTATATTTGAAACTATAGGTGTAATTTTAGGTTTGAGTGCTATTTTTATAGTAATGATTAAAAAATCAAATAAAGCAAAAAAGGAAATTAAATAATATGAGTATACCGTTTAGTGATGAAGATTTACAAGAACCAGTTGAAACAATTATAAAAAATAAAGTTTCTCCAATGCTTGCTCAAGATGGTGGTGCTATATCTTTACTAAAAATTGAAAATGGAAATATATTTGTACAACTTCAAGGTTCATGTATTGGGTGTGCTGCTAGTAGTAGTACACTAAAATTTATTGTTGAAAAAGAGATTAAGTCTGCTATTCATCCAGAACTTAGAATTATTAATGTTCCTATTGGAATGGAAGATAAAATGGGAGAATTAGTTTAATGATTAATAAAAATAAATTATTATCAGATGCAAATGCTTACTTTGTAGCAAGACAATATGATAAAGCCTTATTTTTATATGCACAACTAATGAAAGAAGAACCAGAGAATGAAGAGATTGGTTTATATGCAGTATTTTGTGATATAGCAACTGAAAGTGAAGAGAAGGCTCAAAGTTTATTTGATTATTATTCTGTAGCAAAAGTTGAGGATCCAGAAAATGCCATATCATATATAGTAGGATTAATTGATGCATACGATGGTGATGTGGAACAAATATCAAAAATATTGAATGATATATCAACTACAACAACTGAAGATATAAATGCTATAGAATATGATGATTTTTTACAACTTATAGAATCAAGAGGTTCTTTTCGTATAGCATTTGAAGATATAATGTTTAGTACAAAAGTTGCAATCTATAATAAAAATGATTTCTGTAACTTTGTAGAGCAACTTATTGATAATGATTTTACAACTACAGCTTTATCTTATCTTGAAACATATGATAAGCATTTTGCTTTTGATAATAAAATCGAGAATTTATATAAAAAACTAGAAGTAGTAAAATGAAAATTAAATTAAATAATCAGTTTTTTACTGATAACTCACAAGAAGTAGATGAAAATACAATATTTGTATATAATCATGAAAATGAAAAATTTATACAAAATGCCAAAGACAATAATGCTCAAGATATTATAAAATCTAATGATCTAAAAAACTTTATTGATAATTCATCTATAAAGATTGTTGGTATTACTGGAACAAATGGTAAAACTACAACTGCTGCAGCTTTGTATTCAATATTATTAGACTTGGGATATAATGTTGCGCTACAAGGGACAAGAGGCTTTTTCATTAATGATCAAAGAATTGAAGAATATAGTTTAACAACGCCAGTTCAACTAGCAAACTTTGCACATATTCAAGAAGCAATACAAAATGGTTGTGACTTTTTTATTATGGAAGTTAGTTCTCATGCAATTGTACAAAAGAGAATTGAGGGTTTGAAATTCGCATTAAAAATTCATACAAATATTACTCAAGATCATTTAGATTATCATAAAACATTACAAGAATATATCAATGTAAAAAATTCATTTTTCAAAGATGATACACCAAAACTAATCAATAAAGATGATCCTAAAGTAAGATTTAGTCGTAAAAATGGATTTGCGTATGGACTTGATAATCCAGCAACTTATAAAGTACAAGCATATAGCTTTAAAAATGGTGTCCACATAGTATTACAACATTTTAATGAAATATTTAATTTTACATCAAATCTATATGGGCTATTTAATGTATATAATATAGTTGCAGCATTTAGTGCAGCACATATACTTACAAAAAAACCTTTTGCACAAATTGCTGCAGCAGTTGAGAATTTTGCTGGAGTATCTGGTAGAATGGAAATTATATCACATAACCCACTTGTAATAGTAGATTTTGCACATACTCCTGATGGTATGAAAAAAGTATTTGAAAGTTTTACAGATAAAGATATTATATGTGTATTTGGAGCAGGAGGAGATAGAGATAGAACCAAACGTCCTATTATGGGAAAAATTGCTTCTGAATTTTGTAAAGATATTATTGTGACAAGCGATAATCCAAGATTTGAAGATCCAGACATTATTGTTGATGATATTTTAAAAGGTATAAAAAAACAAGACAATGTTACTGTAGAAATAAATAGAAAAAAAGCTATAGTGATAGCTTTATCAAAAATAGAAGATAATAGCGTAGTTCTAATTTTAGGAAAAGGGGATGAAACTGCTCAAATAATATATGATCAAAAACTCCCATTTTCAGATAAACAAGTAGTACAGGAGCTATTGGATTGATTATAGATCTTGAGTTGATATTAATAGTATTGCTTGCAATATTTATTATATCAACTATTTGGTTATTAATTTCACATACAAAACTTACAAAACAAAATACTCAACTTCAAGTAACAACTCAACAACTTGAAATTCAACTTGTTGCATATAAAGAAAAACTATATTATATGGAACAAAATGAACATAAATTAAAAAATGAATTTAAAAATATTGCAAATGAAATATTTGAACAAAATAATAAAAAATTTTCCCAACAAGCAAATTATGATTTAAATAATATTTTAACTCCTATGAAAGATCAAATCGAATCATTTAGAAAAAAAGTTGAAGATGTTTATGATAAAGAATCAAAAGATAGAGCAATGCTGCAAGCTGAACTAGGAAATCTAAAAGAATTAAATATGCAACTAAGCCAAGATGCTACAAATCTTACAAATGCACTAAAAGGTAATAATAAAACTCAAGGTAGCTGGGGGGAGATGATACTTTCTAGGGTATTAGAAAATTCAGGTTTACGAAAAGATTATGAATATTTTACTGAAGTTGCATTAAAAGATGAAAATAATAAATCTTACCGTCCTGATGTTATAGTAAAACTTCCACAACAAAGAGATATTATAATTGACGCTAAAACATCTTTAATATCTTATGAACAATACTTAAGTAGTGAAGATCATAATGAAAAAAACTATTTTTTAAATGAACATTTAAAATCAATTAATAACCATATTTTAGGTTTAAGCAATAAGAACTATGAAAAACTAAAAGGATTAAATACTTTAGATTTTATTTTTATGTTTATACCAATTGAAAGTGCATTAACTCTTGCTTTTGAAAATGACAAAACACTATTTGATATAGCTTTTAAAAAGAAAATTGTATTGGTAAGCCCTACTACATTACTTGTAGCATTAAAAGCAGTAGAAAACAGCTGGAGATATGAGAAACAAGCAAAAAATATCACAGAAGTTACAAAACGAGCTGAAAAACTATATACTAAATTTGTAAATTTCACCGAAGACCTAAATAATATTGGTACAAACCTAAAAAAAGCAACTTCAAGTTTTGAAGATGCTCAAAATAAACTTTGTGATGGAAAAGATAATCTTATAAGACAAGTAGAAGCTTTCAAACAAAAAGCAAATATAAATCCAAAAAAATCTATATCTAACTCTTTACTTGAAAAATCTGATCTAAACTAAACTATTCTAGCTCTTTTTCTGCTTTTATAAGAGCAACAATACCATCATACATATCTTGCACACACTGAACTTCTGTAACCCCTAATCTTCTTTTATTAGATATATCATAAATGCCACCTTCACTATTAGAGTGTTCACCATGTATACCTCTGATTTGTACATTATATTTATTTGCAATTTCTTTAAACTGTTCCATATTAGAACCTAAGTTTGGTAACTTTATATGGACACTAGCTCTCATAGCCGTTCCTAAATTTGTAGGACAACTTGTAATAAACCCTAAATGATCGTTATAAGAAAATGGTATTTGTTTTTCTATTTTATTAATTGCATCTACTAACCTTGTAAATACTTCTTTAATATCTGCGCCACTTTGCATAGAGATAATTCTTAATTGATCCTCTTCATTAATCCATACTAAAAATGTTTTATCATTATTATGAAATATACCTCTTCCATTTGGCCAATCTGCATTAAGTCCAGCTGCATCTAGAAATCTATCTCCCTCTTTGAATAAGAAATGATCTTTTATTAATGATTCTTGATCCTCTTTACTCATATTATTTAACGGAAAATATTTTCCAGCTAAATTACCATCAAATTTACTTAATATATCTGATACATCCTTTTCTATTTGATCTCTTTGCGTATTACTAATAGCTGGTCCTAATGGCATATCTTTTACATTTCTTCCTACCCTAATACGAGTTGATAAGATATATTCATTTTTTGGATCTGGATTTGAAATATTTAACTGACTTATATCTAAGTTTGATTTATGTTTATCATTCTTATTAAACCCATGATACTCTTGAATAATAGGATCAAACAATAGATCAAAGATCTCGTATGATTCTTCATCTCCAGCATATACACCAATTCCACTATCTGGGTTTTGTACACCTGAATTTATTGCTTGTTGTAATGTAAAACCATTTGATGTAACTTTATCTTTTAATTTCTCAAAAATTTCTGGGGTAAGATATTTTGCCAATAAAGAGTTTGAATCTTTAAGTGTAGTTGGGTATTGCATAGTTATTCCTTTTGTTATTTTTAGATTATATGATTTATATACTTAATGAAAAATTGGAAATTCCTCAAAATGCTACCTAAGTGGCAGAACTATTTTATAAAATTATATAGAATTTCATTAAATAAAAAACAAGGAGTTTAAAATGTTAGTAACAAGATACAATCCAAATACACAATTTAGAGAATTTAGAAGAGGTTTTGATATATTAAATTCAATGTTAAATGAATTTAATCCAGTAGTTAATGCGGATACATTTCAAACTGATTTTAATCCAAGTGTAAATACTAGAGAAGGTGAGTTTGCTTATCATATCGAAGTTGATTTACCAGGAATGAGTAAGGATGATATTGATATTCAAATTGAGGACAATAATCTTATTATTTCAGGTGAAAGAAAAATAAAAGATGAACTAAAAGAGGAAAATTACTACAAAATAGAAAGTAGTTATGGAGTATTTAAAAGATCATTTGCATTACCTGAAGATGTAGATATTGAAAATATTCATGCTTCATCAACAGATGGTGTACTTGAAGTAGTAGTTCCAAAATTACAAAAACAAAAAGAGCAAAAAAATAAAAAAATAAAAATTAAATAAATTTAGGAGGTGTATTATGGAAATAATTAATAAAGCAAAAGATTTAACACAAGATATTGAAAAAGGGATTGAGTCAGTTTCTCAAAAGGCGACTCAAACTTTTAAAAACTTGGCTAGTCATCTTCCTTTTTCAAATTTAGCAAAAAAAGATGATAGTAGTTTTCATGTAGAGATTGATTTACCTGGTGTTAAAAAGGAGGACATTGATCTTAAGATAGAAGATAATATGTTGGTTGTTAGTGCAATTAGAAAGTATCAAAAAGAGTTAAGTAGAGATGATTATTATATTTGTGAAAGCTCTTTTGGAAAATTTGAAAGAAGATATACAATTCCAGACAATATTGATACTAAAAAAATTGATGCAAAATATGAAAATGGTAGATTAGAAGTAGAATTACAAAAAACTAAAAAATCTAAACCTAAATCTATTTCAATAAAATAGAAAGGATTTAAAATGGGAACAAATAGTTCGCAAAGATTTAAATTTTTACTTTTTATTTTGGCATTTGTTGTAGCAATACAGGGATATTTTATATACGATTTAAAGACAAATAATGTTAGTAATGTTGCAACTAATTCTAATGAAACAGTAGGTTTGATTGCAGATGATAATTTAGAAGTAAAAAAAGTTGTTTCAAATATTAATGATAATAGTAAAATTGAAAAAAAGGAGCAAAAGGAAGAACTTGTGCAAAATGTAAAAAGTGAACATACAATTCATGATCCTTTTGTAGAAATAAGAAAGATGCAAGATGAGATGATGAGAAGTTTTGCTTCATTTAATTCAATGTTTGCTAATGATCCATTTTTTAAAGATTCATTTAGTTCTATGAGTTTTGCTCCATTATCCGATTTAAAAGAGCAAAAAGATAAATATATAGTAACTTTAGAAATACCTGGTGTTGAAGAAAAAGATATAAAAATTGAGGCAAAAGATCATTTACTATCTATAAATGCAACAAGTCAAAAAAATACAGATAAAAAAGATACAAATTATATTCAAAAAGAGAGATATGTACAAAGTTTTAGTAGAATATTTACATTACCTAATGATGCAAATATAGATAAACTTACAAGTAAATACTCTAAAGGTATATTAAATATAACTATACCAAAAAATAAACCTAAAACACAAAAATAGCTTAAGCTATTTTTGTGTATGATTCTATATGAACGAAATTATAACCTCTGCAGATAATCATAATCAGCTTCTTGTCTTAGAACAAATAAATAAATTACCAATTCAAATTAAAAATAAAAAAGATCTTTTTTTTAAAGTTGGAGATGACCCTTTAAATAATACTGATACAGCTAGATATTTTTACTTCATACTAGATGGTAAAATAAAAATTTATGATATAGATTTTAATACGTCAAAAGAACAAACATTATATCTTCTAAGTAGAGGAGATATGTTTGATGTAGTTTCTCTTTTAGATGGTAAACCAAATCAATATATCTCTGAAGTTTTAGAGGATGCACATATTGTTCAAATTCCTTTGAATGACGTAAAAAAGATGATAGATGAGGATGAAAAATTTAAACAATATTTTTATTCTTATGTGGCATCAAAACTAAAATCAATGGAAAACTTAGCTGTAAGCTTATCTTTTTATGATGTTTATCAAAGAGTCTTACAGCTATTTGCAAGATTTACGCAAGTTGAAAATGGGATTGCAAAGTTAAATGTAATTGATAACTTAAAACATGAAGATATAGCTGCTATGGTTGGAAGTGTTAGAAAAGTTGTAAATAGAAGTTTACAAAAATTAAAAAAAGATGGGATTATTGATATCTCAAGAAAAAAAATACATATTAAAAACTTTCAAAGTTTACTAGATCAATTAGATATTTAAAAACTAAATCAAAGATAAAATCATTTTAATAGCAACTAGATATAAAACTATTGCAATAAGTTTTTTTACTTGTGATTGATCCAACTTATAGTGCATAATTTTACCACCAATATATCCACCAATAAGTGCAGCAACAGTAACAACCCCTAATAAAATCCAATCTATTTGAACAAATTGAAGATATGTCAAAAATGCACCAAAAGTTGAAAAGGGTATTACAAAACTAACAGCATAGGCAGCTTTTTTTGCATCAAATCCAAGTAAAATCAAAAGTGGCATAATTAAACTTCCACCACCAACTCCAAGCATACCAGAAATAATTCCAACACTAAAACCTATAAAATATAATATCCATACTTTTGTATATACAGTTTTGGCCTCTTTTTTACCAAATAAAAGTAAACTAGCACTAATTAATAAAAAACAAACTAATAGCCACTGTAAATATATATGATTTACATATTGAGATAAAACTGCGCCAATAGGTGTTGCTATCAGAACTGAAATAACCAAAGGCATGGCAAATTTAAAATCTAACATACCTCTTTTAAAATTCATAATAGATGTACTAATCATTGAAGATGTATTTATAAATAAAGCTAAAGCCTTAGAAAGATCAAAACTTTGTCCCATCATTGGAAATATTGATACAAGTGCAACTGCACTTCCAACTCCACCCATAGCGAATAAAGTTGAAAAAAATAGTGTTACAAAAAAATATAGTAGATATATTTCCATTTAAGATATTTTATTTTTAATAAAATTTGCATATATCCATGCACTTAATGTTAAAAGTATATATAAGATAAAAATAAATAATAGTTGTTCTTTATTTGTTATATATTCATAATAGATGATTAAAGATGCACCAATACTTAATCCAAACATTGAAATTATAGTAATAATAAAAGATGAATTTGTTTTTGTTCTTATTTTAAAATTTGCTATTGCCATAAGTAAAGATACCAATAAAAACGTAATACTTCCAAACTCTAAAATAAGTTGAAGTCCACCAACCAATATAAGTAAAGATGAAATTACAGACATAGTTATAATTGCCATATATGGAATATTATTTTTTCTTTTAATTAATATTTTTGGAAAATATCCATCTTGCGCTATTCTTGCCATTTGATGAGATGATCCAAATAATGTACCATTAATAGCACTACTTGTTGCTAAAATAGCTCCAAATACTACTAAATTTTGCCCTAGATTACCCATAATTTGTCCTGCTCCTGTTGCTAAGGCAGATTCTTTATTTTGAATCAAATCATCTACAGGAATAGCAACTATTGCACTTAAAGCTATAATAAAATATATTAATGCAACCAATACAATTGCCCAATATATCGCTTTTGGTATGTTTATATCTGGATCTTCCATATCATTTACAGCATTTATAACTAATTGAAACCCTTCATATGCTACAAATGTTATAGATGAAACCATTAAAATACTCATCATTGAAGTTGAAGAAAAATCATTTTTAATAGTTAAAACAAAATTATTCAAATCAACATTAGCAAAAAATATTAACACCATAGATATAACAAAAAGTATAAATAGTTTTAAATACACCATAATATCTTCAAGTTTTCCCATACCTTTTACACTCCAAATATTCACAAATGCAAAAAATACAATGATACTTATAGCTAAAAGCTTTCTAAATAATTCATTTTGAGAAAAATCAAAACCACTTAAAGCATAAGCAGAAAATGTATATGCATATAAAGATAAAGTACTTATATATCCAAATATTGTATACCACCCTATAAAAGAAGATGCCATATGGGTATTTGGATATGTTCTTTTAAAAAAAGCATAAGTTGCACCTTCATCTTTGTAATAAACACCAAGTTTCACATATGAATATGCTGCAAACCAAGCAATTATACCACCAAATGCAAT
>Ga0256837_1002121_pt1 | contig 12676 bp, 13 predicted proteins | sample 4562384metaG_FD_185976 | JGI IMG/M metagenome (GOLD analysis project Ga0256837, IMG submission 185976) | Hydrothermal vent microbial communities from Guaymas Basin, Mexico - 4561-384 | ecosystem: Environmental > Aquatic > Marine > Hydrothermal vents | place: Mexico: Guaymas Basin | collected... | reverse complement strand
TCCTCCAAGTCTTTGAGAACTTTTTGTCTCTTCTTAACTATCTTGGGTTCAAACTCTCCGTTCCTATCTCGTGGGGTCTCTATTTCTACCTCCCCAACTGCTGTTTTAACAGTTTTAGAAATGTAGCCGTTACGGTAGTTGTCTTTTTCTCCTCTGTTGTACTTAGAATAACCGAGGAACTCTTCAAGTTCGGCTTCTAAAGCTTCTCTCAGGGTTTGTTGAATGAGCTTTTTGAGGTCTTCTTGAATTAGCTGTGGGTCATACTTCTTTTTCATGTGTCCACCCTCCTTTAGGTTTAAGGTTTGAAATTTTTACACACTTGGGTGGACACTCCTAAATTAACAGGCCGCCCACTGAAAGCGACCTTAGCAAGCTTTAAAGCTCACAAAAGTTGAATAAGACTATCAACCTCTTTTTCTGTAACTCTGATAAGCTTTTTAAATTCTTCTACATAACACTGTGCAGTCCTCCTTAAACTATCCTCAAATCCTTTCTCCGAGAAGAACCGTTCATAGAACTCCCTTTTCCACATAGTCCACTCATCTCCATAAGAATCAAAGTTTAAGTACGCTATCCATCCATCATTAATATACCACTTTTTATTAAACTCATTTTCTAACCGAGACATAATTCTATTTAGAACATCTTTCAAAGCCGGAGGCAATTCAGAATTCTTCCAATTTCCCTTAAAAGGACTTAAGTTATTTTTTTTCCGAATTCCAAAATGCAAACCCCAAAAGTATGGCCACTGACCTCTCCAAAATTCCAAAGAGTAAAAAAGAAGAGGTTCATTCTGATTTTTCCTCCAAAAATGCTTAAACACTACTATTGGACAACCGGCTTTTCCCTTTGTCTCAAACCCAAAATTCTTTATTTCATAATTACTCCTGAGAAATTTATCAGAGCGAAGCGCCTCAACTATTTTAATAGCTAACGCTTTTCTTATATCTTCTTTTATACTTTCAAAACTTTCCCAAACATCCCAAGCAATCCCAAACCTTTCTTTCCTCTCTCCAATAGGAAGAGTTTCGTCTAAGAGGTAGTTTTTAATGATTTCTTTCTTCTGTAATCCCATCATTAACCTCCTCCCTAAAGTTTTCCTCTATCCAATCTACAAAGTTCCTTAAAAACCACCTTACCTTCTCTGCCTCACACTCTTTCAAGCATTCCTTCAGCCAAGGAACTAAAAACCTACGATAACTCAACTCTATAAACTTGCCTTTTTCTATAAGTTCATTCTTTAGCTCCGGCTCTATACTGGTTGCTTCTCTTCCCCAACCGTTAAGATAGATAAGAAGAAACTCTTTTTTAGAGATTTTCCTCATATACTCTGCATAATCCTTTAACTGGTTTTTCTGTTCATCTGCCCAAGGTTTATTCTCTATACCAACAAACCCTTTAGGAAACTTCAAGAGAATATCTATCCTTCTTCCCTCATCCGTAGAACATTCTCTTTCAACAACAACTTGAGAAAGAAACGAATTGTCAAAAGATAACCAATCTGGACTTATAAACCCTCTTAAAACCTCCAGAAACTCTTTAAGAAAAACCTCACCCTGTCCGTGCTTTCCATTAGGATTAAGGAGCTCCGCTATAACATCCGAAATCTTATTCTCATCTGGACTCATAATACCCACGAGGTTAAAGTCAGAAGCGAGATACCTATCGGTATGCCTCTTTATCTCTTTCGCAACTCTATATTTAAAGATCAAAGGCTCAAAGAAACGTGAAAGTTTCTTTTCATAACTCTCTCTTTCTTTCCTATAGGAATCCCTCAAGCCCTCAAAGAATCTATTTACAGATTCAAGGTAGAAGTTAACCTCTCCGCTCATAATAATCCCCTCCTCCAACTTTCAGTCCAACAATCTTAGTAGTTTTATTATCCCTCCTTTTTTTCCAGCTTCTTAAGCGTTTTTCTTCTCTGCTCCACAAAGTAACGGAGCTCCTCCACAAAAAGCGAGAATCTCCTTTTATTCTCTTTGGGACTATAAGAAAGAGCAGGATACTCCTCTTTCAGCCTTTTCTCTTTAGCCATCGCTGTCATTTCTTGAGAAGGAGGAATTATTTCAAGAACTTCCTCTACCAAAAAGCGACTTGCAAAGCGTGAACCTAAAAAACCAACGAGGTAGATAAGGTAACTCTCCTCTTCTTTCCTCAGGAAAAACTGGGTAGGAAACATCTGAAACTCAGAGAAGTACTCCATTCCTTCCTTTAAAGCAACTCTAACTCCGAAAAGGAAAGGTTCTTCATCCTTTATAGCAAAAGTAACGCCTTCATACCGTTTACGATAAAACCTTGAAGCTGTTTCATCAAGTTCTTCCAAAACTTTCAGACCGGCTAAGTGGTAGGTTCTGTAAGTCTTATTTTCTTTCAAAGCTCCAAGGTAAAGGACTCCGTTGTAAACAAAAATCTTTAACGGAAAAATCTTAAAGGCGTCAGAGCCCTTGTATTTAACCCTCAGGGCTTTACTCTTTATTAAAGCCCTGTGAACTTGTACAAGTGTTTGCTGGTCAAAAGGAACAAACTTCTCTAAAAACTGATTTTCATAGACAAAGGAATTTTCTATCAGTTCTTTTTTCTTTCCATCTAAACGCTTGTTCAAACGGTAAAGAAGTTCCAAGAAGGGAGAAAATATCGGTAGATTCCTGTAAGTCTCTGGAACAAAAGTAGCAAAAGTTAAAAGCGATACCATTTCTTCATCGGATATAGATACTAAGTAAGGCAAAACCTTTTCATTAACTCGCCACCTTATAACTTCCCATCCCATTCTCTTTCGGTGCAAAGAACTTAGTCAAGATTACGCCGGCGAGAAATCCCCCAATATGGGCAAACCAGGCAACGCCTCCCATTGAGAGGTGAGTAGCTGAAACCATAGCGCTAATAAACTGAATCATAAACCAGGCAGCGATCCAGACGGCAGCCGGAACGGCAACCACATCAACTAAGAAGAAAATGAAAACGAGGGTAATTATCTGAGCCCTCGGGAAGAGAACTGGATAGGCTCCCAAAACTCCGCTTATTGCTCCTGAAGCTCCTATTAAAGGTATGTTAGAGTTCGGGTAAACTAGAACTTGAATAAGCGCAGCAACTATCCCGCAAACAGTGTAGAAAATAAAATACCTTAATTTACCAAGCTTATCCTCAACGTTATCACCAAAGACCCAGAGGAAGAGCATGTTTCCCAAAATGTGCATCCAACTACCGTGGAGGTACTGGTAAGAAATAAGGTTTCCGTAAGGAGTAAGGGGATCTGGAGGTGGAACGTCAATCCCGTGGGTTATCTCGTAGGGAATTACAGCAAACTTTGAAATAAAGATTTCCCTTAAATCGGGAGGAAGAATCACCTCGTAGAGGAAAATAAAAAAACAGATTATTATTATCAAACTAGTAACAACCGGTGCCGTCCTACTTGGATTAATATCCTTTATAGGTATCAATTTTTACTCCTTAACCTGTACTTCCAAAACCTCCTTCTCCTCTCAACGTAGGGTCAAGGGTTTCAACTTCTTTTCCTTCAAGTGGGAAGAATCGCCTTGGTATGAGCTGAACGGCCCTCCACGGAAGTTGAGGTTCTGGAGCCCCAGGATTAACCTTAATCAGAGGAACTTTAATCGTCCCCCTATAAGTCATATCTATTATCCCAACGGAGTTTGCAAGGATGAAACCGCTTTTAAAGATTGAAGAACGGGGAACTAGATCAAAGTAGTAGCCGGGAGGAGGAGAAACCCTAACTCCTGTATCAAAGAAGTAGAGGTTTCCCTCTTTCTTTATGAGTTTAACAAGGTGAAGGTCAAATCCACTGTCTGAAGTTCTCTTTTTAAAGGGGGGAAGGGCTCCCTCCTCAAGGGAGTACTTAAAGAAGGTCCTTTCCCAATCACTCCCAGCTATAAACTTAAGGAACTTCTCAAAGAAGAGCTCCGAACGCTCCTGGCTCTCTTCGTCGTAAAGGGCATGGGCTAAGAGATTAGCCCCTTCACCTGTAAAGTAAAACCCTTCCTCAGTTTCTGAAGGGTTAAAGGAATTTAGGAGCTCTCTCAGCTCTCTTTCAAAGCCCCTTACCTTCGGAATGAAGAGGGCTCCCTCACCAAAAACTCCTCCAGCCTCCAAAAGGCCCCTAACGAAGTCAAGGTTAACCTCTTCCAAATTTGGTAGGGAAGGAAGGAGGAGCTTAAAGGAGCTCCCTTCCTTCTTCAACTCTCCACCTAGCAGGTTATAGAGCTTAACGGCAACGTCAAGGAAATCCTCACTAAACTCTATCTCCGTTCCCTTTAAAAAGACCCAACCGCAAGCCCAACTACTCATTGTCCTTCTCCGGCTCAGAGTAGAAACCTCCCTGCTCCCTTAACCTCTTCTCTTCCTCGGGAGTAACGTCTATGCGGCTAAGCTTAGGCCTACCCATCTGGTCAAACTCAACGATTTTAACAGGAATGACATCGGAGACCTTAATGTGCTCAAATATGTTCTCCCTAATCTCAGGAGGGAGTTTTGATATGTGTATAAGGCCAACCTTTCCGGGAGCAAGCTCAACAAAGGCTCCGTAGTTTTCAACCCTCGTAACCTTTCCTAGGTAAGTGTTTCCAACTTCAAGGTCTCTCGTAACGTCCTCAATCATCTTCAAGGCCTGTGCCGCTGCCTCCTCTGAAGGAGCGGATACTAGAACCGTTCCATCCTCTTTAATTGTAATCTTAACCCCGGCCTTATCTATTATCGCTTTAATAGTCTTACCTGAAGGACCGATGAGGTCTCTCGTCTTCTCAGGCTCAATCTTAGTCGTAACAATCCTTGGAGCATAAGGGGAAATTTCTTTCCTCGGTTCACTTATAACTTCATCCATCTTATCAAGGATATAGAGCCTTCCCTTCCGTGCCTGTTCAAGTGCCTTTGAGAGGACTTCTCTGCTTATACCCTTAACTTTCAAGTCCATCTGGATTGCCGTAACGCCCTTCCTCGTTCCAGCCACCTTAAAGTCCATATCTCCAAGGTGGTCCTCATCCCCGAGAATGTCAGAAAGGACAACGAACTTATCTTCTTCCATAATGAGGCCCATAGCAATACCTGCAACCTGAGCCTTTATAGGAACTCCAGCGTCCATAAGGGAGAGAGAACCTCCACAGACTGTTGCCATTGAGGAGGAACCGTTTGACTCTAAGATGTCCGAAACGACCCTTATAACGTAAGGGAACTCTTCCTCCGGAGGAATCACGGGAGCAAGGGCCCTCTCTGCAAGGGCTCCGTGTCCAATCTCCCTCCTTCCAGGCCCTCTCATAGGGGCAATTTCACCAACTGAGAATGGAGGGAAGTTATAGTGAAGCATAAACCTCTTTTGCTCTTCAGGTAGAAGACCTTCAACGATTTGATACTCTTCAGGTGTTCCCAAAGTTGTAGTAACTAGGGCCTGGGTCTGTCCCCTCGTAAAGAGAGCTGAACCGTGGGCCCTCGGCAGTAGTCCAACCTCTATCGTAATTGGTCTAATTTCATCGGGCTTCCTTCCGTCAATCCTAATCCCCTTCTCAAGGACCATCTTCCTTACAAACTCTTTCTCAGCCTCGTTAAACACTTCCTTGGCAAGGGCGTGGTCCTCTTCAGGGATCTTCAGTTCTATAAGCATAAGCTCTTTAAGTTCCCTTAACTTCTCCCTTCGCTCGTGCTTATCGGGTATGGTAATAACAGGTTCAATCCTCTCAAAGACCCACTGTTTTATTCTCTCCTTCGTCTCCTCATCAAGTGAAGGCGCGACAAACTGGTACTTAGGTTTTCCTGCAAGCTGGCGGAGCTCTTCCTGAGCTTTAACGATCTTCTTTATCTCTTCATGGGCAATCATAATTGCATCAAGAACTTCCTCTTCAGGAACCTGATCTGCACCCCCTTCAACCATAACGACGGCGTCCTCGGTTCCTGAAACAATAAGATTAATATCTGCTTCTTGGAGCTCCTGATAGGAAGGGTTTATCTTCCACTCTCCCTTAACCCGGGCAACCCTAACTGCTCCGACCGGCTTCTCAAAAGGAATTCTTGAGATGTGAAGGGCAGCAGATGCTCCGTTTATAGCCAGAACTGCCGGATCGTTCTCCTGATCGGCGGAAATCACGAAGGCAACAACTTGAACGTCGTTCCTAAAGCCTTTAGGAAAAATAGGTCTAATTGAACGGTCAGTAACCCTAGACTTTAAAACTTCTTCGTCCGTAGGCTTTCCTTCCCTCTTTATGAAACCACCAGGAATCTTACCTGCAGCGTAAGCCCTCTCCCTGTACTCTACCAATAGGGGAAAGAAGTCTACATCCTCCCTCGGCTCATCGCTCATAACAGCAGTAACTAAGACCATAGTATCGCCCTGAGAAACGACAACAGAACCGTCGGCCTGTTTAGCGACTTTTCCCGTCTGAAAACGCAGAGGACGACCTCCAACCTCAACTGCAACTTCGGATATTGGCATAGAAAACCTCCAAAAATTGTGTTTTTCTTAATTAGAAATTTAATACAGATTAAGGAATAATATCACAGGGAAGGAATGGGCGGGAGGGAAGGAAAGGGGCAGAAAGCCCCGAAAGATTACTTCCTGAGACCGAGCTTAAGAACGATGTTCCTGTACCTGTTAAAGTCCTTTTCCCTCAAGTACTTAAGGAGTTTCTTCCTGCGACCTACTAATCTTTGAAGGGCCCTCTTGTTGTAGTTATCGTGCTTGTGCTCTTTAAAGTGTTCAGTAAGGTTTTTAATCCTCTCTGTAAGAATAGCAATCTGAACCTCAGGAGAACCTGTATCCTTCTCGTGGAACCCGTACTTCTTAACGATTTCCTGAACTACATCCTTATCTAGTGGCATTTAAGACCTCCCATTACTGTTTCACCGGTGGCAAAAGGCAAGTGGAAATTTATCAAAGGTAGGTAAATTTGTAAAGTGGTTAAGGCGAAAATTCCTCCTTTATCCTTAAAAGGTTGCTTATAAGCTCGTCACAGCTCTTACTCCTCATAACAGAGTCGTTCAGCTTGGCCTTTCCCCTTATGCCTTTAAATAACTGAGTAATGTGGGCCTTTATCACTTTACAAGCCCTCTCCCTCTCAAAGAACTCCCACATCATACTAAGTTCCCTAAGGATAAAATCAACCTTTTCGGGAAGTTTAACTTCAATATCCCTCTTCTCCTTGTACTCCTTAAATATCCAGGGATTTGAAACTGCAGCCCTTCCAATCATTATACCGTCGCAACCTGTTTCTTCAAACTTTACGTCCACCTCTTTCCAGTCCCTCACATCACCACTTCCTATCACCGGAACCTTTCCAGCAATCTCTTTAAGGTCCCTTACTCTATCCCAGTTGGCCTTACCTGAAAAACCTTGCTTAGCAGTCCTTCCGTGAAGGGCTATTGCAGAAACTCCGGCAGACAGGAGGTTCTCTGCAATCTCCTCTAAGTTGTCCTCGTAAAACCCGAGTCTTATCTTGGCGGTTACCGGAACTTTATAGGGTTTTAAGGCCTTAACTGTTTCCTCAACTATCCTACCCATTTCCTTTGGGAACTGAAGGAGGTAACCTGCAGCCTTTGCCTTTAGGACCTTCTTAACTGAACACCCAAAGTTTATGTCTATCGCATCCGGCCTGTACTTCTTAACGAGGATCTCTGAAGCCTGGGCCACCTCTTCGGGATTCCTGCCGTAAACTTGAAGGTGAATGGGCCTTTCTAAATCGGTGAAGTAGGAGAGCTCTCTCTCATCTCCCCTATGGACAATTCCGGTTGCGTTCATGAGCTCCGAGTAAGTTCTATCTGCCCCCAGCTCTCTGGCAAGACGCCTGAAGGCCGAGTGGGTGTAACCTGCCATAGGAGCAAGGATAACTTCCCTCTCTATCTTAAGCACAGAAACCTCCTAAACTGCAAGCCTCAATCCCAACCTCTTAGCGAAGGAGTAAACCTCTTCAAACTCCTCAGGCGTTATCCTCCTGCATATCTCCGGATAGTCGCAGGCCTTGTAGTAGGGATAGTACTGGTCCATAACGTTTGTATAGGTATTCCTCCCGAGGTTTTCCGCAATCCACTTTAAGACGGCCTTACTGTCCTCAATCCAGTTTGGCATTACAAGGTGTCTAACAATCAGGCCCTTTTTCGCTATTCCAAACTCGTTAACCTCAAGGTCCCCTACCTGTCTGTGCATTTCAAGGAGGGCTTCTTTAACGACTTCCGGATAATCTGGAGCTTTTAAGTACTTGGCTGCAAACTCCCTACTTAAGGTTTTAAAATCTGGCATGTAAATCTGGACGAGCCCTTCAAGCTCCCTTAGCACCTCTAGGCTCTCATAACCTCCACAGTTATAAACTATTGGAAGTTTTAAGCCTCTACCCTTTGCCTCATCAACAGCTGCAAATATCTGGGGAACCTGATGGGTTGGAGTAACCAGGTTTATGTTGTGGCACCCCCTTTCCTGAAGGTGGAGCATAATATCGGCTAAGTCTGAAAGTGAAATGTACTCCCCCTCCATAAGGTGGGAAATTTGGTAATTTTGACAGAAGACACACCATAAGTTGCAACCTGTAAAGAAGATAGTTCCGCTCCCCCCGTAGCCTACTAAAACGGGCTCCTCTCCGAAGTGGGGGCCAAAGGATGAAACCATAGGTTCATCGGTAACCCTACAGAAACCCAGTTCCCCTTCACTCCTCTTTGATAAACACTCCCTAGGACAGAGCCTACAGGGAGATATAAAGGAGTAAAGTCTCTCTAACTTTCCCTTCACTTTAAACCGCCTGAATGTGTTTTAAGAACATGGTAGCAAAAGAGCCCTTGGGAAGGAAAAAGAAGGCGTACTTTCCAATTACTTTAAAGTCCTTAACAAGGACGTAGGTCATACGGTAATCCCCTTTAATTCCCAAAGCCCTCAAGCCCTCCAAAACTTCATCTAGACTGAACCCTTCCCCTTTTAAAACCTCCCGGTAGTAAGGAGCAGAAGTTAGGAGCTTTTTCTTATAGCCCAGAACAGTCCAGAACTTAGGGAGTTCATCAATCCTCTCTTCTAAACTTTCAGGTATGAAGAACCTTTCCTCTCCGTCAAAAATGTAGTAGCCTGTAAACCTATCAATGAGGTAGAGCTCCAAACTCCTGTTCCAAAGGTAAGATAAGTAAGAGTCAAGGAGGAGGTTTTCACTCCACTTTAACCTCCTTCTCGGTTTATCAAGGAGCCTCTTAAGGAGCTCCTTTCCCCTAAACCAGTTTCCACCTATCCTCTGAACGTCGTAGTAGTTTATAAAGGCTCTCCTCTCTTTAAAGTTAAAACCTTCAACCTTTACAGCGAACTTGTTACCCTTTAGCTGTCCGATCTTAACTTTCCTTCTAATCTTCCCTAAGAACTTTAGAATAAACCACCTTTGGTCTTCTCTCTCTGAAATTAAATTCCCTAAAAACTCTGAGGAAGATACCTTCTGAAAGGTCAGTGCAAACTTATCTTTCATACCTGCATAGGAAAGGTTAAACCTCTTTGAAACTTCCCTCGTCGTGTAGTTCCTCTTTGCAAGGAGGTAGAGGTAGTAGCTTCCTTCCTCACCAATTTCAAACTCAGAAATCTCTTTAACTATAAAGTCCTCAGCTTCTCTTTTCTTCCAAAGGAACTTAACTTCTCTCAACTAAACCTCCAACGTAGAAAGAACCGGTTAGAACTACAGGTCCTTTAAAATCTGAAACTCTTACCTCTTTAAGGACTCTTCCTTTTAAACCTAGCTCTTTGGCCTTCTCTAGGAGCTCCTGTGCAGAAAGGCCGCGGGGAGGAGGAAGGGAAACTGTGAAGAAATCCCCTCCCGAGTAGTCAAGGTAAGATTTAACCTCCTTCAGGTTGTCCTCAAGCTCTTTGTCCTTAAAAGCTCCAAAGATTACCGAAGCCTTTATTCCGAGCTCCTTCAAGGTATTAAAGAGAGCTCTCAGGGCCTGGCCGTTGTGGGCCCCATCAAAGATGAAGGGAGGAGCCTCTCTAAAAACCTCAAACCTTCCCGGGAGAAGTGAACTAAACTCCCTCGGAATAAGGAACTTCTTCCCCAAAAACCTCTCAGTCAAAACCTGAGCCGCCCTTATAGCCCCACACCCGTTTTCGGCGTAGTGGCCACCTACTAAACTCAAACTTATGGGAACTTGCCCCATGTAGAAGAACTCTGTTCCCTTAAGGCCCACTCTTACCCCTTCAGCCCAAAAGTCCTTTCCGTAGAGGTGGAGCTCTCCCCTAAAGTTATCCTTTAAAACTCTCAAAACTTCAGAAGGGTTACTAAGTGATACTCCAACCATACCCTCCTTCAAAACTGCAACCTTTTCCCCGGCAATCTCCTTAAGACTATTTCCCAACCAACCTCTGTGGTCAAGGGAAACCTTAGTTAAAAGTCCAACCTGATGTTCCAGAACGTTAGTCGCATCCAACCTCCCTCCAAGACCTACTTCAAAAACTGCACAGTCAACACTTTCCCTTTTAAAAACCTCAAGGGCTAAAAGGAAGGAAGCCTCAAAGTAGGTAAGCTCAAACCTCTCAACTAAAGGTCTAATACCCTTAAAGGCTTCATCTAGCCCTTCAGTGCTAACTTCTTTAAGGTTTACTCTGATTCTCTCGTTGAACCTGTAAACGTGGGGAGAAGTAAACAGACCTACACGGAAGCCCTGTTTCATTAAGGCCTCGGCAGTTAAAAGGGCAGTGCTCCCCTTACCGTTAGTTCCTGCAACAATTACTGAAGGGTATTCCTTACCTCCAAATTCCCTTACGGCTGAACTTACCCTCTCAAGTCCTGGCTTCCAAGTAAACTCCCTTCCATCAAAGAACTTCTCAAAGAGCGTCAACTTAACTACCTCCAAAAGAGTCTTATAATTGATAGGCCATCAAAAGAGGAAAAACAATTCTGGAGGAAGAATGTCTGACATAAGGAAGGAGTTAATGAAGCCCCGTCCGATATTTAACCCAAACGGGAACGACGATCCGGCAAAGAGGGGAATTCTCCACGGGGATACAACAAACATCTTTAACCTGAACGTAATTAAGTACGAGTGGGCTCCAAAGCTTTACAGGGTAATGATGGCCAACTTCTGGATACCCGAAACAGTTGACCTTACACAGGACGTCCAGGACTACAAGGAGCTGACAGACGACGAAAGACAGGCTTACGATGAGATCCTCTCTTTCCTCGTCTTCCTTGACTCAATCCAGACAACGAACATTCCAAACATTGCAGCCTACGTTAAAGCTCCCGAAATTACGATTGACCTCTCAATCCACGCCTACCAGGAAGCTATCCACTCACAGAGCTACGGTTACACGATTGAGAGCGTAGTTCCTGCTGAGAAGAGGGAAGAGGTCTACTACTGGTGGAAGAAGGACCCAATCCTCTTTGAGAGGAACAAGTACATAGCCGACATCTACCAGAAGTTCCTTGAAGAGCCAACAATGGAAAACTACGGAGAGGTACTAATCGGAAACTACCTCCTTGAAGGACTTTACTTCTACAACGGATTTATGTTCTTCTACAACTTAGCCTCAAGGAATTTAATGCAGGGAACTGCAGATATAATCAGGTACATTAACCGAGACGAGCTCACTCACGTGATCCTATTTGAACACTTTATGAAGGACTTAACAGACGAGGACTTCAAGAAGTACTTAACAAAGGACAAAATTTATCAGATGTTTAAAATCGCCGTTGAACAGGAACAGAGGTTCAGCAAAAAAGTAATAGGAAATAAAATTTTGGGAATGAACGAGAAGTCCATTGAGGACTACACCTACTACATAGCCAACAAGAGGTTAAAGGCCCTCGGACTGGAACCGATCTTCCCCGATAGACCCAACCCCTACGAACACCTAGAAAGAATTGCCGATACCGGCGGTGAGGGTAACGTTAAGGCGAACTTCTTTGAGGCCACCGTTACCAGTTACAACCAGGCAAGCGCAGTTGAAGGCTGGGACGAAATTTAAAGGTCCGAAGCCCCTTCTGGGGCTTTATCTATCCTTCTAACTCTTTCCTTTTTCCTTGCCCCTTTATCCTCGTACATCCTTTCATCTGCCATTCTAATTAGGAAACTTAAAAGAAGTGAGTCCGTAGGAGCCTCGGCTATACCGAAACTCATTGAAATACCAAACCTTTGAAACTTCCTCTCTATCGCCTCCCTAAGCAGTTCAAGCCTTTCGATAATCTTTTCCCTATCGCAATTTGTAAAAATCACGATAAATTCATCACCTCCTATCCTGGCTACAACGTCTTCCTTCCTAAAGTGTCCACTAAGGAGCTCCCCTACATCGTTTAAAACGTTGTCTCCTACCGAATGGCCGAAAGTATCGTTAACGTACTTAAAGTTATCAAGGTCTATGTAGGCAACACACACGTTTTTCACTTCCCCTCTCTTAAGCTTCTCAATTTCCTGAGAAAGGTAGGAGAGAGCAAATGCCCTGTTGTAAAGGCCAGTAAGAGGATCGCGAACAGCAAGTACTCTCATATCATTCAGAAGTTCAGCATGAAACTTAGACTGAAAATAAGTGACGATTAAAAGGGAAAAGTAAACGAAAATTGCCTGTCTCAGGGTAACTTCATCGTAAGGAAGTTCAATAAAATCTGCTGTGTCCAAAAATTAGGTAGGTTAAAATAATCCTGCCATGGAAAGAGACTGGAAGAAATACAACAGAGAACTTGTAAGAAGGGGAGAAATCCTCATAGACCCAGAAACAATCGCTGTTACA
>Ga0256837_1002118_pt1 | contig 12695 bp, 12 predicted proteins | sample 4562384metaG_FD_185976 | JGI IMG/M metagenome (GOLD analysis project Ga0256837, IMG submission 185976) | Hydrothermal vent microbial communities from Guaymas Basin, Mexico - 4561-384 | ecosystem: Environmental > Aquatic > Marine > Hydrothermal vents | place: Mexico: Guaymas Basin | collected... | reverse complement strand
GATTCTATAAGAGAATCTTTTGAAGATGTACTAAGTGCAGATGAATCAACATCACTATCTCTGCGAGCAGGATGATCATCTTTTGAATGTTCCTCTTTAAGTACTGATGATTTTTCTGATACATGAATATTACTATTAGAAGACAAAACTTTAAATCCATACTTTTCTACTACATGATTATTCATATTTTCATTATTAATAACGCTTGCCATCTGTTACTCCACCATCTCTTCACCAGATGCACCCATCTGAATAGCACCACTCTCAGCAAGACCGTTTACAAGTTCAACAATTCTTCTTTGAGCAACTTCAACATCTTTCATCTTAACAGCACCCATAAATTGCATCTCTTCATCAAATGCTTCTCTAGCACGCTCACTCATTGCAGAGTAGAATTTCTCTTTTAAATCTTCTGGCGCTGATTTCATAGCAAGCATAAGGTCAGGTTTTTCAACAACTTTAAGTGTCTCAGTAATAGCTGCTTTATCAAGAGTAACGATATCTTCAAATGTAAACATCATCTCTTTAATTAAGTTAGACATCTCTTCATCACGCTCTTCGATTTTAGAAAGAGTATCTTTAGATGCTTTAGCCCCAAGCCTGTTAAATATATCAGCAACAGCACGAGGTCCACCAACCTCAACTTTGTATGATGCAAGAGATTCAAGTTTAGACTCAAGTACAGCAGATACACGCTTGATAATACTTGGAGAGATATCACCAAGTTTTGCCATACGCATAGATACTTCAGAGCGTAAATCATCAGGGAAATACTGGATAGTATCAGCAGCCTCAGTAGCATCCATATGCGCTAAAATAAGTGCAATAGTTTGTGGATGTTCGTTGATAATAAAATCTGAAAGTTGTTGAGGCTTAATTTTAGAAAGATAAGCAAAATTTTGAGTCTCTTGCATAGATTTCGATAATTTTTCTAAAACTTTTTTTGCTTCTTCTGAACCTAAAGTTCTATACAACAACTCTCTTGCATACTCCATACCACCAGAAGTGATAAATTGTCCTGATTGAAAAATTGCATGAAACTCTTCTAAAATAGCAGCTGCTATTGGTTTTTCTATTGTTTTATTACCTGCAATATATTTAGAAACCTCTGTAATCGCTTCAACACCCATGTGTGAAAATATTGAAGCAGTAGATTCTTCGCCAACTTGCATAAGAAGTATCGCAACTTTTTCACCCATACTCATTTCATCAAGGATTGCTTGTTGTGATGTATTTAAAGCCATATTTTTCCTTTATCTTGCAATACCATCAGCTTCTTCTGTAAGAAGTGCTTCAAATACCTGAGCTATCTCTTCTGGAGTATCATGTGTCATAGTTTTAACTTTTTCTAACAATACTTCGTATTTAAGTTCATCTTCACTAAAGCCATTACCAACCCCAAGTTGTTCTTCGACTTTTTTACGCATATTTAGAACTTTTTCAACAAGATCTTCCTCTTCATCATCAGAAATTTCTAAATAAGGTTTAGACTGGTCCTCTTCCTCTTTAGAAATTTCAAGCATTTTTTCTGCAAATGGTGCAATAGCTTTTTTGTAAATAATAAGGAGTATGATAAGTACAAATATATACTTAAATAAACCAGCAAAAGGGGTTAAATATGTTTGTGAAAAACGCACAACTTCACTTACTTTATCTTGTCCTACATCTGAAGTTGTAACTTTAAACTGTAAATTTTTAACAGTTATCTGATCACCTCTAGCTTCATTAACTCCAATAGAGCGAGAAACCAAAGAGGTTAAAGCTTGCATATCACTCTCTGAGAGTGGTTCATACTCTAACTCTTCAGTAGGGTTACCTTCATCATCAAGTTTATTTTTATATTTTCCATCAACTAAAACAGCAGCAGTAACTCTTTTTATGCGCGCAAATTGACTTTTTGTAGTAGATACAGTTTTTCCAACTTCATAGTTTGTTGTACCTGTATTTTTTTCATACTTATCACGGCTTTGTTTAGAAGTAAGTCCCTTTACTGGACCAATATTGCTAACAGTTCCAGGAACTCCACCAACTTGTTCTGGTGCGCCACCCTCTCTTTTTTCTTCGCTTACTTGTTCACTTCTAACTACATTTTCAGGATCAAAAGTCTCGCTAGTTGAGTTTTTAATAGAAAAATCAAACTCTATTGTAACCTGTGCTACAACTTTTTTACTACCACCAACAAACGGTGAAATAACTTCTAAAATTTTTCTTTGTTTTTTCTTCTCTTCTTTTGCTTTATATCTTTGCTGAGTAGCTGAGAGTTCACCCATCTGAGCCATCTCATCTTCATCACCAAGAGTCTCACCTTCGCTATCAACAAGCATAACATTTGATGATATTAACTTCGGAACTGCTGCTGATACAAGATTTTTGATACCACGAATTTGCTTATGAGACAGTCTTCTTCCCTCAGCTATTTGAACCATTACTGATGCTGTTGGATCAGTTTGCTTTGATACAAAAAGTGTATCTTTGGGAAGTGCTAAAGATACTGTAGATGACTCTATAGGAGTAAGAGCATTTATTGTACGAGAGAGTTCACCCTCTAAGGCACGAAGATATTTTACATTTTGATCAAATGATGTAGCACCAAACTCTTGAGTATCAAACAGTTCAAAACCAACACCATTATTTTTAGGGATTCCTAAAGATGCAATAGTTATACGCTCTTTATATACAACTTTTTTAGGAACTTTTATAACATTATTATCAAGAAGTTTATAAGGAATTTTATCTTTTTCTAACTGTTCAACAACAAGAGCTGCATCTTCAGAAGAGAGTGATTCAAAAAGAGTTTCATACTTTGAATTTTCATCTTTTTTCGCAGTATACACAACCATGAAGATTAAAAATGCAACAATACCAACAACAGCAGCTGCAATAATAATTTTTTGTTGTTTAGTTAGTTTATCATACAAAACAACTAACTGCGAAAAAAGTACCTTAAAATCCATCAACTTCCCATTTTAAAATTTATAAATATTTATTAATTAAGTCAAAAAAACGAGTATTTTGCTCATTTGTTCCAACTGTAACACGAATAGCATTCATTTTATATCCACTTAAGTCTCTAACTATCATCCCTTTTTGTAGCAACTGTTTGGATATTTGTGTAGAATCTTGTTCATCATTTAAACATAATGTCACAAAATTCGTATAGCTGTTTATTATATCTATTTTTTGCTTTGATGCAAATTCTTCATAGCGTTTCATCTCATCAAAATTAAGAGTTATGCTTTTTTGCACAAACTCTTCATCTTCTAAAGCTACTGATGCAGCTTCAAGTGAAAGTGTAGTTATGTTAAATGGTGGACGTAGTTTATAGAGTTCTTGTATGATTTTTTTATCAGCCAAACCATAACCCACACGCATACCACCAAGCCCATAAGCCTTAGAAAAAGTACCAAGATAGATGACATTTGAATATTTCGCTATTAGATCTTTAACTACCAACTCTTTTGAAGAATCTTTTTTAATTGCGTACTCCATATAAGCGCCATCTATTACAACTAAAGTATCATTGTCTATCTTTGCTATAAAATCAGATAATTCTTTTGAGTCTATAGCATCACCAGTTGGATTATTTGGTGTACAAAGAAAAATAATTTCAGGCTTCTCTTTTTTATAAATTTCATAAAACTCATCTAAATCATGCTTTTGTGAAGTGGTCCGTAAGATTTCAGCACCAACATGTTTTGCATAAATTTCATACATTGCAAATGTAACTGAGTTTATAAGTATCTTAGAGTTTTCATCAGCTTTTGCATGAATCAAAAACTCTATCACTTGATCACTCCCTGAACCAACTATGATATTTTCCTCTTCAACTTCAAATCTTTTAGCAAGTCCATCTTTTAACTTCATCATTGAATCATCAGGATACATTGCCATTTTTGTAACTATATCAACAACACTTTGTTGAACTTTTGGCGAGCAACCATAAGGATTTTCATTTGAAGCAAGCTTAACTATATCTTTTGCCTCTATTCCAAATTCACGAACAACTAACTCTATTGGCTTCCCCGCTTCATAAGTTTTTATATCTTGTAGTTTTTTATTAAACGTCACTGTTTTCACCTTTTATGTAGCTTCCTAGCCATGTTACTTCACCATCATGTTTACTTAAAACTTTTTGGATTGCATCTTCATCTATATGACCATAAAAATCGATATAAAACCAATAACCAAAACCATCATCATCTTTTGAAGGACGTGATTCTATTTTTGAAAGATTTATTTTTTCATTATCAAAGTCTTGTAAGAAACTAACTAAAGAACCAGATTTTTTAGCATCTTCAAGTCTTACTAAAATTGATGTTTTATCATCTTGGCTTGGTGCATTTTTAAAATCACTTAAAATTACAAATCTTGTTTGACTTCCTATATCATCCTCAATATCATCAAAGAATGTAGGCACCCCATAAAGTTTTGCTGCTATATGAGAACAAATTGCAGCTGCACTTTCATCTTCACTTGCTAGTATTGCTGCTTTTGCTGTTGATTCTACTGGAATCTGCTCAACATTTTCAAATCCATGCTCAGCAAGAAATTCACGACACTGACCAAAGCCTTTATCTTTTGAGTAAATTTTAGTGATATTTTCTAATTTTGTAGCCTTTGTCGCAAATGACATATGGATAGGCATATATAACTCAGCTACGATTTTCACAGAAGATTTAGCTAATAAATCAAGAGTTTCACCAACAATCCCATCACGAGAATTTTCAATAGGAACTACACCAAATTTAGCACGTTTAGACTCTAGCGTTTTAAAAACAGTATGAATAGAGCTAAGTGAAAGGTAATCACTCATAGCACCAAAACGACTCTCCGCCGCTTGATGAGTAAAACTTCCCTCAGGCCCTAAGAATGCTACACGTTCTGGAAGTTCTAAGTTTCTACTTACTGCAAATATTTCTAAAAATATAGCTTCAATAGCAGCACCATTTAAAAGCCCATTTGCATCTTCAGATATCTTTATAAGTCTATCAATTATAGCTTTCTCACGTTCAGGTCTATAAATAGCTCCACCTGTATCGTTTTTAATCTCACCAACTCTCTTAACAACTTTCATTCTTTTGTTAAGAAGTTCTAAGATATCATTATCAATATTATCTATCACGACTCGGCAATCATCTAATGTTTTCATAAACTCTCCAATATTTCTTGCATATCTGCATAAGTATAATCTGGTCTAAGACTCTCTTGCAAGAAAGGAACTATCTCATCTTCAGTTTTGTACTTACCACTTGTTACAAATATAGTCTTCATACCCAACTCTTTTGCGCCACCAAGGTCACCTTTAACATCATCACTAATCATAATAACATCACTAAATTCACCTTCAGCCCCTTGTTTATGAAGTAGTTCTAAGGCCTTTGCATAAAAAGCATCACTAGGCTTTCCAACTACATCATACTTAACAGATGTAGCAAACTCTAAAAGTTTTAAAATTGCTCCCACACCAGGGTATCGTTTGTTATCTTTTGCATAAATAGATGTTTCATGCATCCCTACAAGTTTTGCCCCTGAAAGTAAAAAGTCTATCATATGGGCATACTCTTCAGAATTAAAGTCTTCTTTTATTGCTATTAATACAGTTTTTGGATTCTTGTATTCAAGCGAATAACCCATACTTACAAGAGTAGTTATAAATTCTTCTGCCCCATAAGCTGCTACACCATCTTTTTCCAAATGTGACTCCAAAATCATCATTGGATCAAGGTAATTATCAAATTTAAAATCAAATCCTAAAGATTGTAAATACTGGTAAAACTTTAAAGAATCTTTTTTAGTATTGTTTGTTACAACCATGTAGGGTATCTCTTTTTCATTTAGTCTCTGAATAAACTCTATACTTCCGCGTATTGGTGTTTTATCTAAGTCCGAAATTAAAGTCCCTTGAACATCTATGAAATACAAAGCTTCTCTTTACTTCTCTAAGTGCTTAAGCTCTAAAGCTATTAAGTCTTCAAAACTTTCTCTATCACGAATTATACGAGACTCACCATTTTTTATAGCAACTTCAGCACTGCGTCCTCTAGTGTTATAGTTACTTCCCATTCCAAAACCATAAGCTCCAGCTGAGTGAACTACTACCAAATCGTTATGTGCCAAATCAGGAAGTGGATAATCTTTTGCAAAAAAGTCACCACTTTCACAAACTGGACCTACGATATCTGCTGGAGTTGTCTCCGTAGTACTATCAGTTATAGCTTCTATCTTGTGATAAGCACCATATAGAGCTGGACGAAGTAAATCATTCATAGCACCATCAATAACAACAAATCTTTTTGCACCATTTTTTTTCTCATATAAAACTTTAGATACAAAATAACCTGCATTGGCAGTTAAAAATCTTCCAGGTTCACAAATTATTGTTAAATCAAGACCCTTTAAAGTCCCTAAAACTGCTTGTGCATAATCATAAGGTTTGATAGTTACTTCATCATCATAAACTATCCCTAAGCCACCACCAATATCAAAAAACTTAAGTTCAATTTTGATATTTGAAAGTGAACGAACTAAGTCAGCAACTATCTCTGCTGATTCATATATGGGCTTAAGTTCTGTAAGTTGACTTCCTATGTGAAAATGGATTCCAACAGGATCTAAATTTTCAGAATTATTTGCTTTGATATACATACGCTTAGCAGAGTCTAAATCAACTCCAAATTTGTTATCATGTAGACCTGTTGATATATACGGATGAGTTTTAGGATCGATGTTTGGATTTACTCTTATGCTTATTCTACTTTTAGTATTTAGCTCTTTTGCAATTAATTCTACCCGACCAAGTTCTGCTTCACTTTCAACATTTATGTAAAGGATATCTTTCTCAATTGCTTCACGAATCTCATCGTCACTTTTTCCAACACCTGAAAAGATAATCTTATATGCTGGAATACCAGCTAAAAATGCACGACGAACTTCACCAATAGATACGCAGTCTGCTCCGCTTCCAAGTGTTGAGAAATGTTTAACTACAGAAAGGTTTGAGTTGGCTTTTATAGCATAGGCAAGGATAGACTTTCTACCTTTAAATGCTTCTTTTAACTCTTCATACTGAGCAGTCATATAATCTAAATCGTAAACATAAAGTGGCGTTTTATATTTACTTGCTAATTCTTTAAAATTTATCATGATAGTCCAAAATATTTTTTATTTATTTTAGCTAAAAAGTGCTTATAATTTTGTTATAAAAGTATCTCTATTTACTTATGATGATAAGCGATACTTTCTCCACTGCCTTATAGCAATTATAAATATAATAAATACGGGTAAAACTATTCCAACTTCACTTGGAATAGTTTTATTTTTTGATAGTTCTCCAAGCATGAAAAGAAAAGTCCAAACCATCAAAGAAGCTAAAATTGCACCAAAAGAGAACAGTGTAACATTTAAAAATCTAGCAGATATTGGTACAAAGAAGAAGATGATAACTATCAAGCAAGGTACGTAAAATGGATATATAAATATCCTATAAAGTGCTGATTTTATTACATCAGTATTAATATTTTGATCACTTAAAAGTAAGTAGGCATCAATAGCATCTCTGATTGTAAAATTCACCTTTCCCTCATAAACTTGATCTAACATCTTGGGACGAAAGCCTTGTAAAATTTTTAAATCTTTTTCATCTAAAACTTTTATTCCTAATGAGTCAAAGTTTATATTTTTAGGTTTTACAATAACGCTTGCTTTAGGAATAAACCAAGCGTCATCTCTATACGTCGCATTTTTTGCAACTAGAACCTCTTTTAAAGAATTATTTTTAATAGTAAAAACTCTAATATCTTCTGCTTTTTTTTGAAGAGGAAGCATCTTAGAGATATAGATAAACTTATCTTTATATGTAAAAAAAAGATCTCGAGTAGGACTTAAATACTGTGCATTTTTACGAATATTTTGTGAAAATTCATCCGCACGAGAAAAATGTGGAATCCAATGCAGGGATATAAAAAGCATAGTTATAAGAGTAGAGACTATAACAAATGGCTTTAAAATATCAACTTTTGAATAACCCAAAGAGTAAAATGAAACTAAAGCATTTGTACGGATTAGTAATATTTTAGTTGAAATCATAGCAAAAACCAAAGAGAGTGGCAGTAACAAATCTACCGCATAAAAGCTTTTATAAACCAAATAAATCAGAAGCAAATTGGCTGATTCTAGTTTGTTTGCAGTACCCATATAGTCAAAGCCAACAGTAAAGATTACAAGCGCAATAAGAATAATAAAAAAGTACTTTAAATAATGAAACGATACATACTTGAATGCTAACATAGTGTTATTTTACCTGAAGTTTTTTAATTGTGTATTTAGAACTAACATCTTCAAGAGAATTTTCTAATAATTCTTCAACTGCTCTACATGTAGAGCTTATCCAATCATCTAAATATATTTGTTCTTCATCAGAAAATCTACCAAGAACATACGAGCTAACTTCTCCCTTATGTTCTGGTTTTCCTATACCCATACGAACGCGTACATAATCTTTTGAGATTCTTTCATCGGTAGAGCGTAGTCCATTATGACCACCATGACCACCACCATATTTAAAACGAAGTGAACCAAAGGGTAAATCTAAATCATCATGTATTACAACAACTTTTTCTATCTTATAAAATTTTTTTACAAGAACAATAGAATCACCAGATAGATTCATAAAAGTAAGTGGTTTTAATAAAAAATGATTTTGAAATTTGAAAAGTTCACCGTTAAAAGATGAAGATGAAAGTTTTTGAGCATTTTGTCTACGAATAAGCTCATCTATAACCATAAATCCTATATTATGGCGTGTATTCTCATAGGCGGATCCTGGGTTACCCAGACCGACTATAAGCATATTTACTACTTAGCTTTGATTATACTTAGTACAGATACACGATCTGAATCAGTAAATGTTACGTTCTCAATTTTATCTAAATCACGAACAAGCTTAGAAGCTCCAACATCCATAGGAGTTACATCAATAACGATGTTATTTGGAACATTCTCGATAGATGCTTTAACTCTTAAACGAGTTTTAGCAAGGTGAATAAGACCTTTATTTTTAAGACCAAGTGCTTCACCTTCAGTTACAACAGGAACATGATAATGAGTTACAACACCAGGTTGTGCTACCATTAAATCAACATGTAAAAGGTTACCAGTAAGTGCGTGTGATTCATATGACTGAACTACTACATTTAATTCTTTTTCACCTATCTTAACTGGAAATGCTAAAGTTTCTTTATTACGAACTGTACGGATATACTCATTCATTTTGAATGCAGCATGAACATTCTCAAGCCCTTTTCCGTATACATTTGCAACTAGATAACCATCACGGCGAAGTGCTTTTGTGCCCTTTTTGCCAATACTCTCTCTAATAATACCTTCTAACATATTAAATCCTTAATAAAAAATGTGCGCAATTATATCTTTTTAAGCTTTAAATACTGTTAAATCAGCTAACTTTTTAGTTCAAATATATCTTCATCTGTAACTTTTGGTGCTACGCCAGATTTTCTCATATCACCTTTTCCTGTGTTTAAACCAGACATTTTTAACTCTAAATCTGATGCACTTGTTGCAAAATCCATAGCGCGCTCTTTTGTCACCAAACCATTATTATAAATATCTAAAATATGCTGGTCAAAACTTTGAGAATTATAATGTTCATGACCTTTTTCAATCGCATCTTTTATCTCATAATCACGATTTTCATGAATAAGTTTTTCAATTGTAGGAGTTTTCACAAGAATTTCCATAGCTGCTATACGTCCAGCTTCCATTGGTTTTCCTGTCTTTTTATCTAAAATAATTTTTCCAGCTTCATCTCTTTTAATTTTTGGAATAAGTCTTTGTGAAACAATCCCTTTTAAAACACCAGAAAGAGATAAACGAACACGATTTTGTTCATCATTTGGAAACATCGCGATAATACGGTTAATAGTCTCTTTCGCATCAATTGTATGAAGAGTTGAAAAAACTAAGTGACCAGTATCTGCCGCATGAAGAGCAAGCTCAACCGTATCTCTATCACGCATCTCCCCAACCAAAATAATATCCGGATCTTCACGCAAAGCTGCACGCAATGCTCTATCAAAAGATAAAGTATCTTGACCAAGTGAACGTTGATTTAAGATACACTTTTTATCTTTATGCACAAACTCAATCGGATCTTCAATAGTAATAATATGTTTTTGTTGATGTTGATTTATCTCATGAATCATTGCTGCAAGAGTTGTTGATTTACCAGAACCAGTAGCACCAGTAACAAGGACAAGTCCACGCTCCTCCTCCGTAAAAGTTTTAACCATCTCTGGATAACCCATCTCCTCAATAGATGGAATAATCATAGGGATTACACGAAACACAAATGATGGACCATCTGTTTGAAAAAAGACATTTACACGGAAACGATTTAACTCATCAAATTGATAAACCAAATCCACTTCTTTAAATTCAATAAGTTCATGATAACGACTTCTTAAAACCTCTTTTGCGAGAGTCATACCATCATCTTTAGTAAAAATACTACCTGAAAAGATAGTAATTTTTCCATTAATTCTAGCACGGATTACACCATTTGACTTTACATGTAAATCACTTCCACCATTATCAATAAGTTTTTTTAAATAAGCTCTAATTTTTCCAAGCGTCTCAAAAGTTAATTTACTAACATCAACCTCAGTATTTTTAATTATATTCATAGTGCCTCCAATATCTCTTTAAATGCATCTTTAAATTGTTCCAATCCATCTGCTATTTGTTTATCTAAAACAGCTTCAAAATCTATACCCAACTCTTTAATTTTTTCAAAATGATTTTCTATAATTTTTGCATCAATCGGTAGAGCTTTGTTAGTCCCACCATCTTTTTCATAAGCTTTAATAGTATCAACTGGAGCGGTATTTACAGAGTTATATGCTAAAAGTTTTTCTATATAATAATAAGCTGGTAATGAATCATCTTTTACGCCAGTACTAGCAAACAGTGTGCGACAGCCCTCTACATGTAGAGCCTCTACAGCAGAGTAAATATCAGCAGAGTTATAAATCCCACTTAAAGCTACCTCAACTCCATTTTCAGATAATTGTGCATCAAGTGCTCTATCTACACGAGATACAAATACAGATATAACTGTATCTACCTTAGCACCATTTTTAGTAACTCCTGCCTCAAATGCTTTTGCACATTTTATAGCTTGATCTTTTTTAAATATTAGAGTTGCATTTATAGGGATACCAGATGAAGTAAGTTCTTGCATCGCCTCATATCCTGCTTTTGTTGCTGGTACTTTTATCATCACATTTTTACGATTTATCTGAGAAAACAGTCTTTTACCTTCGGCAATAGTAGCATCTGCATCATCACAAATATAAGGATCAACCTCTATACTTACATATCCATCATCACCTTTATCGTATAATGGTTTTAAAATATCTGCGGCTTTTTGTATATCAAAAATTGCGACAGCTTCATACTTTTCTTTTGCCGATAAACTAGACAATGAAGCCAATTGTTCTTTATATGCACTTGAAGTAAGTATTGCATTTTTAAAAATTGCAGGGTTTGAAGTAGCACCATTTATAACGCCTCTATCTATCAAATCTTTAAACTCATTATCAAGATAATCACGCTCGATAAAATCAGCCCAAAGTGAAAATTTTAAATTTTTTATATACATTACTTTTTATCCTAAATAACTTTTAACTCTATTATATCCCAAAATATCTCCTAATCTTTTTAAATTAATAAAAACTAATAAGTGAACTATGGATAATGCATACATAACTTCACTATTTATGTGTATAAATTTTCCTAAGAAATCAAAGTACAATAAAATTTCAAAAATATATTCATTGTAAATATCTAGGTTTACAATGATTAAAACTAGCCCTACATGTAGAGCCAAAGTTAGAAGTGGATAGTTTTTAATATAACGATTTAATAGATACAAAACAAATAGCATGTTTATAAAATACAAAAAATATAACGAAGATGAAAAAACTAATAGTAGCTCTACATGTAGAGCCAATAAAATCAAAAATAAAAGAGTATTTCTTATAAAGTTCATTCTTATATTTTTGGGATATTTATCGTAAAGGTAGATCCATCTGTTGAAGTTTTAACACTCAATTCACCTCCAAATTGCTTTTGAACTATCATCTGGCTCATATACAAACCAAGCCCTGTTCCATTTTTGCCTTTTGTTGAAAAATATGGTTCAAATAATTTACTTAAATTTTTCTTATCTATTCCACCAGCGTTATCAGAGATATCTACTATAAGATGATCATCTTCAATATTTACATCCATTTCAATTCTAGCATTTTTAGTTTTTAGTTCATTATGTGCATCAATTGCATTATTTAATATATTTAAAACAACTTGAACAAACTCATTTGGATAAGTTTTTATGGAGTGTGTACAATTTTCACAAAGAGTTATCTCTATATTATTTTTACTAATTCTTGATTTTGCAAAATTTACTGCACGAGTTAAAAGTTTATTTATCTCTACCTCTTTTAACTCTTTATTAGGATGAAAATATGTTTGAAAATCATCAACAGTATCAGATAGATAAATAATAGTATCACTTATCTCACTTAAAGCATTATCCATCTCCTCTGATGAAAGTTTTTGACCAAGTAATTTTTTAAATTGTAAATTTGCGATTTGAAGAGTAATCGTCGAGAGTGGTT
>Ga0256837_1002116_pt1 | contig 12707 bp, 8 predicted proteins | sample 4562384metaG_FD_185976 | JGI IMG/M metagenome (GOLD analysis project Ga0256837, IMG submission 185976) | Hydrothermal vent microbial communities from Guaymas Basin, Mexico - 4561-384 | ecosystem: Environmental > Aquatic > Marine > Hydrothermal vents | place: Mexico: Guaymas Basin | collected... | reverse complement strand
ATTCAAATGCTTATATTATGAGTGATGAGAGTTGTGGTTTTTTTAAAGAGGGCAGTGAAGTAAAAATCATCTCAACAACGTTTAATTTTACTTCAAAAAGAATTGTTGATCTTATAAGTTGTTAGTAACCTGAGTTCGACAATATAACACCCAAATATAGGGCAACTAAACGGCAATCTTTTAAAAAGTATCCTCTCAACTTAGCTAAGGCTAGGTTTTTTAGTATATTTTTTAAAATCTCACCATTTATTTACCCTATCTTTGGGCATTGTATCGTCGAACTCAGGTTAGTAGATTTTATCTACCAACAACTGAACAGATATACGAGAGTTAAATTCATTTTTAGAGACTGAATAGCTACAACTTATAAGTCCATTTTCTGGCATCTCATAAACTGTTCTAAAAGCTATAAGTTCTAAAGTTTTATCATTGTCTTTTTGTTTTATCTCAATTCTTGAGTGGGATTTATCTTTTCCCATAAGTTTTATGTTTATAACCTCTGCATCTTTTATGTAAAAAGTTGGTTTTGTATTTGCTTCCCCATAAGGTTCAAATTGTTCTAGTATATCTAAAAGTTCAAAGTCTATATCATCAGTTTTTAACATACCTAATACATCATTTTTTGGTATAAAATCTTTTTTATCTATACTTAATGCACTTTGATTTATAGCATCTCTAAACTCATCTATATCACAAGCATTTAGTCCTAATCCTGCTGCCATCTTATGACCACCAAATTTACTTAAATAAGTTTCATTTTCTTTTATAAGATTGTAGATGCTAACTTCACCGATACTTCTTGCACTACCTTTTGCTATGCCATCTTCTATACTTAAAACTATGGCAGGTTTTTCAAACTTATCAACAAGTCTTGATGCTACGATACCCACAACTCCTTCGTGCCAATCCTCTTTAGCTACTACTATAACTCTTGCATCTTCATCCACTTCATCTATAGCCTCTTTGGTTGTTTCAGCTTCTGTTTCCTTTCTATGTTCATTTAGTGAGTTTAGTATCTCAAACTGTTTATAAGCACTATGAGTATCTTGAGCTATAAAAAACTCTAAAGCTATAGAGGCATCTTCTAGTCTTCCAGCTGAATTTATACGAGGTGCTATAGCAAATGCTATATCTTCACTAGAGATGCGAGGTTTATTTAAAAAATCTCTTATGATTATAGAAGCTGGTCGAGTTGAGTTACTTATAGCTTTTAAACCCTCTTTTACAAGTGTACGATTTATATCTATAAGTGGCATTATATCAGCTATAATTGCTATACAAAGCACATCTAAAAAACTTCCCATATTTATATTTAGAGATAGCTCTTTTTTAACAAGTCCTAAAAGTAGCCATGCTACCTCTGCTCCACAAATCTCTTTAAAAGGGTAGTTACAATCACTTAGTTTTGGATCTACTATAGCATAAGCATCTGGTAAAATCTCACTTGGTGTATGGTGATCTGTTATGATTAAGTCTATCCCTCTTTGCTTACAAATTTTACCAGCTTCTATAGCTGAGATACCATTATCCACTGTTATAATTAAGTCTGCTTCAATCCTATCTAAAATACTAGGACTAACCCCATAACCATCATTAAAACGGTTTGGTATAACAGCTTCAAGTGGATAGGGAATCTGTCTAAAAAAATCAACCATAATGGCACTAGATACAACACCATCAACATCATAATCACCAACTAAAACTATCTTTTGGTTATTTTTTATAGCTTGTGCTATCCTTTTTGCTGACTTGGTAGCATCTTTTAAAAGTGCAGGATTTGGGATATGTGAGAGTTTTTTATCTTGAGTTTCAAATCTTGATAAGAGTATATTATAAAGTTTTTGTTTTGTTAATGTTTGTAGCATAGTTTTTCATTTAGTTTTATTTGATGATAATAGTGCGAGGGCTGATTAGACCCTCTTTTTACTAGTTAAGTTTTTCTACTATGAAAAACATTAAAACTAATAGCACTATTATCATTTTTGCTAACACTGTTTTACTCCTGTATTGGATTCCCACCCAACACACCCACTTTAAAATAAGCAAAAAAAAAGGTAGTTAGAAAAAATCCAACTACCTTTCAATCCAATATATCATAGTAATCAGCTATGATAAATAAAACAGTGTTTTGCAGATAAAATTATATCATACTTTTGTAAATATTATCCATCAATACTAGCTTTAACAAAAGCAAGTATTGATGGGTTTGGAGTTTGTAGTCTTGATGTAAACTCTGGATGAAACTGAACACCTAAAAACCATTTATGGTCTTTTATCTCTACTGTTTCTATAAGACCATTACTCTCACCAGTTACTATCATACCTGCATCTTCGAGTTGTTTTCTATATGCTGGATTTGCTTCGTATCTGTGGCGATGTCTTTCATATATAACTTTTTCACCATTGTATGCTTCTCTTAGGATACTTCCCTCTTTTGTATCACAAGGATACTCTCCAAGGCGAAGAGTTCCACCCATAGGGCTTGTATGAGTTCTAAGTTGTGTATCTCCACTTTGATCTAAAAAGTTATCTATAAGATAGATCATAGGGTTTTTAGTGTTTTCATCAAACTCAACAGAGTTAGCATCTTCTAAACCTAAAACATTTCTAGCATACTCAACAAGTGTAAGTTGCATACCTAAACAGATACCTAGATATGGAATATTATTTATCCTTGCATACTTAATTGCCTGTATCTTACCCTCAACACCACGAGAACCAAATCCACCAGCAACCAAGATACTATCACAATCAGTTAAAAGTGCTTCAGCACCTCTTTCTTCTATATGTTCAGAATCAACCCAACATATCTCAACTCTAGTATCAAGATGAGCTCCAGAGTGTATAAGTGCTTCTGTTAATGACTTATAACTCTCTTTTAACTCAAGGTATTTTCCAACAAAACCAACTACAACTTTACCTTTTGGTTGAACTATCTTTTTAACTAAACTATCCCACTCATCCATATCTGGAACTAGTTCCCCAAGGTCTAACTCTTTTGCGATAGGTTTTAGTATATCTTGTCTTAAAAAGCTCATTGGTACATCATATATAGAGGCAGCATCTAGTGCTTCTATAACATTTTCAGCACTAACATCACAACTCATTGCTAATTTTTTCTTAAATGATTTTGGAAGACCGTTTTCACTTCTAGCGATTATCATCTGAGGAGTGATACCGATGCGACGAAGTTCTTGAACTGAGTGTTGAGTTGGTTTTGACTTTAATTCACCAGCTGCTTTTATAAACGGTATAAGTGTTACATGTATAAAGTAAGTTCCAGCTACATCCTCATCATGTTTCATCTGACGGATAGCTTCCATAAAAGGTAGTCCTTCTATATCTCCAACTGTTCCACCAAGCTCCACTACAAGTATCTCATGATCTTTTCCAGCCTCTTTGATGCGAGAAACTATCTCACCTACAATATGTGGGATAACCTGTATAGTTTGACCCAAGTACCCACCAGCTCTTTCTCTCTCTATAACACTAGAGTAAACTTGACCTGTTGTGAAGTTAGATGATTTTAAAAATGATGTATCTAAAAATCTCTCATAGTTACCTATATCTAGGTCTGTCTCAGCTCCATCTTTTGTAACAAAAACTTCACCATGTTCTAGTGGTGACATAGTCCCTGGGTCAACATTGATATATGGATCAATTTTTAGCATACCTACTTTTTTCCCTGAGTGTTTTAAAAGTGTACCAACACTAGCAGCCGTAATCCCTTTTCCAAGAGAACTTAAAACTCCCCCAGTTACAAAAATGTATTTAGTCATGCAAAAATCTCCATATAATTATTTTAATCTTGAATTATATACAACTATCGCTTAAAAAATAAGAAAAATTTTATTAAATATATGATTAAAGATACTGAGTAACACTACCTTGAATAAGGTATATTTCTCTATCTTCAAGTTTTTCTAGTAACTGCTTATTTTTTACATTTGTTGCTATTAATTTAGTGTTTATATTTTCTTTTATAAATGATAGTTTACTTAAATCAATAGATAAAAGATAATTAGCATCACTTTTTATATATACTGGTTTTAACTTTTTTATATACTCAATATTTGTATATTCAAAATCATATAGTTCTATTTGTATATTATGCTTATTGAACATACTTTTATATTTTATAGTTTCTTCTATGTGTTTTGAGGCAAATTTATCTGATATCTCTATGCTTAGGCTAAAAGGCAGATTATTATTATATTTATCTAAAATATTTTGTATTTTTGTATAGCTGTTTTTTAGTATAAGGTATTCATATGGTAATCTTAGTGAACATATAAATTCTTTTAATGTTTCATCAGGTGTTTTAAACATCATTTCCAATATGTTGTCATAAAACTCCTCAACTAAATTCAATTTATAAACTATAGGCATAAATTGATTATATCTATAGATTGTATTATCTTCACTTTTTAGACTAAGGCTTAGTCTATTGTGTAAGATTTTCTTATTTTCTACATCTACTGCTTTAAAAGATATAAAATAAAAACTATTTGATGATATTGCCTTATTTATCATTTTTTCCCACTCTTTTATACTCATAATTTCATCTGTTGAATGTAATGATTTATGGTATATACCATCTATACTTAATTGTGCTTTTGTTAATGCTTCATCTGAGTGTGCAAGAAGTGTACTTGGGTTTTCTTTTTTTGTATAGCTATATAGTCCTATAAAGATATTGACTAAATTATCAATATTAAATTCTTTGATAAGTAATTCTGTTTCTAACTGAATTTTTTTAGCAATACTTAAGGCTTTTTTATTTGAGTATTCAGGTAAAAAAATACAAAATTCAGAACCATTCATCCTTGCAATAATTGAGTTATCAATATCTTGTGTAGTTGTTTTACATATATTAATAAAATTTAGAAGAAATTTATCAACTTCTAAATAACCTATTTTTTTATTTGCTTTTTTTAAGTCATCTAAAGCGATTAATATATTTACTCCAAAAGTGTTGTTTTTCTTAAAGTAATTAGATAGTTTTTCTATAAAATATTCACGATTATTCATTTATATCTCCCTTTATAACTGTCTTTTGTTAAAACCTGAAGTTCCAAGTTTTGCTTCTATTTTAAAATTTTTTGCAAACTCTTTTAAGTACTTTGGTATAGCTCTACCTTTGAGTTTCATTATATCTTGAAGTAGATTATTTGCTATATCTTTTTCTTTTAATTTTTTTTCTTCAAGTAAATATCTAAAAAGTAGATGACTAAGTCTATCTAGTGATATTTTCCAAGTTGAATCTGTTTGAGTATATATCCATATACTAAAATCATAAAAGTTTTTATAAACACTTTCATTTTCATATAGCATTGGTAAAGTATGTTTAAAATTGCCACTGTTATATGTCAAGTCCCAAAACCTTGCAAACCTTTTCATTATCTGTATATCATTAAAACTAAGTTGATTATTTTTTAGTATATCATAGGGTGGTATATCACTATAAACCATACCATGAAGTATATCGTGTCTATCTATTTGTGTACCTGAGAGTTTTTTAAGTATCCCTATCTGTATCTCACAACTACTTAAACTTACAAGTTCATCAAGATTTGCTCCGAAACTCTCCAAACTTTCCCCTGGTAAACCAACTATAAGGTCAAGGTGTATATGTGCCTCTGTTTCATTTTCTAAAAATTGTATATTTTCTTTTATCTTATCTAGTTTTAGCTGTCTTGAAATATTGTTAGCTATATCTAAGTTGAGTGTTTGTATCCCTATCTCTAGCTGTAATGAACCGTGTGGAAAAAGTTTTATTTTCTCTTTTATAGAGTTTGGAAAATGATCAGGTATAACTTCAAAATGTGCAAAATACTCCTCATCTTTTTCTAAAAAGAAGTCTAAAATCCTATTTGCTGTTGTCATATTTAGATTGAAAGTTCTATCTACAAACTTAAAGTTTCTAGCCCCTCTATCCCATAGTTTTTGAAACTCTATCAAAACTTCATCAAGATTAAATGCACGGACTCTTTCATCCATAGAAGATAAACAAAATTCACATTCAAAAGGGCATCCCCTTGATACTTCTACATATATATAACGGTTTTTTATATCATCATCTGTATAAAATTCATAAGGTAGTTTTAACTCTTTTAGTTTTGGTGCAGTTTGTGGTATCATTTTTGATGATGGTGGGTTGTTTTGTTGTATCTCTTTACAAAGTTCATAAAAAGCTATATCACCCTCACCAGCTATGATAAAATCAGCCAAATCAAAATTAACTCTAAAAGGTGTATATGTTACTTCTGGACCACCAAGGATTATAATTGTTTCTGGAGATATTTTTTTTAGTATATGAATAAGCTCGTATATATGCGATACATTCCATATATAAACACCGATGCCTATTATGGTCGGATTATTTATAAGAAGTTTCTCTGCTATGGTTTGGATAGCATCGTTTATACTAAATTCCATAATACTTGTAGATGATTGTAAATCAGCTAAATTAGCATAGATATATCTAAGCCCTATGGCAGAATGTGTAAATCTTGAATTTAGTGTTGTTAGGATGATTTTCATATAAAATACTTTAATGTAGGATAAAGAAAGACTAGCCAAGTTAAACAAAAGGGGGAAAATACTTGACTAGTCATAAAATAATTGTTAAGAGTATATACACTCATTATGAAAGGGGGAAAACATAATTGAGATGTTGAAATTATAATAAATATAAGTTAATACTAAGTAAATGATGATTATATATCCCCATGTTGGACAAGCATCTCATCCAATTTTTTAAATAATAGTTGAGAAGAATCCTCTAAAACAGAGAAATTTTCATATATAATATCTGGATGATCACCTTTTAGAGTTGAGTGATCTTTTACAAACTCAAAGTTTTTAAATGCCATATTATGAACAGTGATATGTGGTTTTTCTATCTCTTTATAAGCTGTTGTTTTTCCAAATACCATAGAGGCTTCATTGTAGTACCATTTACCCATGCGACAACTTTTGTGATCAAGTATTTCAGCTGTATCATCTGATTGTAAAACTATATGATATGCATTGTTTTTAAACACAATATGATCAACTTTTATAAGGGTAGTAAATAGTTTGTTATGTGTATTTTCGGCTATTATAGATGTATTTTCTGCTAGTGAATTTAGATGAGCAAATGTATTTTCAAACTCAAGAATAACATCATTTGAAGTTGTTGCTATATTTGAGATTTCATCTGAATTATTTCTCATGTCATTTGTTTCTTGTTGAAGAGTTCTTATGTTTACTTCTATCTCACTTGTAGCTTTTTGAGTTTTCTCTGCTAGTTTTCTAACTTCATCAGCAACAACAGCAAAGCCTCTTCCATGTTCTCCTGCTCTTGCTGCTTCTATAGCTGCATTAAGTGCTAGTAGGTTTGTTTGGTCTGCTATATCTTTGATAAGGTTTACAACATCAGTTATCTCGTTTGAACGGTTTTCTAAACTAATAATACCTTCATGTGATGTATTTATCAGTTCTAGTAGTGTACTTAATCTATGAGATATATCTACAACACTTTTTAAACTTTTTGAAGATTCAATAGCTGTTTGATGAGCAACTTCAACAATCTCTTGAGCACTATCTTGAGATGAGTGGATATCATCTTGAATAACTGCCAAACCACCTGCCAAACCACCACCTAAGTTGTTTAGTCTACGACCTAATTCTCCACGGATTTTTGTTTCATACCCTTGAGCAATAGATCCAGTAGCTTTTGATAAACTTTTAGCAGTATCTAAAAAGGCACCATGTAAACCAGAAGAGTAGTTATGTCTATATGTATCACCATTTGAAGCACATTCAACGGTTGTTTGGGTATCTCGCATAAACGCTTCAGTTTGATCAAGTAAGTCATTAATAGCCCATGCAAATTCAGACATTTCACTGTTATCATCAGGTATATTAACAACTCTACCTTCCAAATTTCCTTTTGCTGCATCTATAACAACTTTCATCATTTGTTGCATAAGTTGCGATTTTTGATTTTTGTTACCCTTGAATAGAGATGATAAGCTCATTGTAACTCACTCCTTTTTCGTGTAATAGATCTGTTAATATCTTCGTTCCAGCATTAATACCACCAGTTCTTTCAGCTTCTAACATAGAACGATAAAGGGGGATAATAATGTCTAAAGCTTTAGGATTTGGCATTCTTCTTACAGAATAGTAACCAATAATTCTACCATTTTTATCATAAGATGGAGTTATGTTTGCGTAAACCCAATAACTGTTGCCATTTTTAGTTTTATTTATAACAAATGCAAAAATTTCTTCTTTGTTTTGAATCACATCCCATAAGAGTTTAAATATTGCTTTTGGCATATCTTGATGTCTGATAATGTTATGGGGTTTACCTAGTAACTCAGCTTCACTAAATTCAGCCATCTGCATAAAAATTTTATTTACATAAGTTATACGACCCTTTGTATCTGTTTTTGATACAATAAAATCATTTTCTTTCATATTTTTCAACATGTAGAATCCCTTATTTTTACTTTTTTAAGTATAACATAAAAAATCTGAAATACTTTAGATATAATTGCAATATGTCTATACTTCTTTCAACATTTTATTTTTTTTACTTTTCGATAGTTGGTGTTTATATTATATTTTTACCTAAAGTTTTATCTGGTATTGGTTATAGTGCTAGTGAAATAGGGGTTATTTTTGCTACAGCTCCAATGGTTAGATTTTTATTGCCTTTTGCTTTTATGAAAGGTTTAAAATTAAATTCAAAAATCTTTAATATTGCATTGTTGTTTATGTTAATTAGTAGTATCTCATTTTATTTTACAAATAGTGATTTTATTTTACTACTTATATCAAATATAGGGTTAGGGATAGGGCTTAGTGTTATACTTCCGTATATAGAGGTTATAGCTTTACAAGAGATAGGTAAGCAAAGTTATGGAAAAGTAAGGCTTTTTGGTTCTATAGGATTTATACTTGTAGCTCTTGTTCTAGTTAAGTTTTTAACTTCTGCTGATGTAGCTTTTTTGTTTTTAATGAGTTTAGCCTTTTTTACAACATTGGTTGCATTTAGTATAGTAAAGTTTTCCCATCATATACAATCAAAAGAGGAAGATATACCTACTAATGACATAGATATATTGAGAGATTGGCATCTATGGCTTGGTTTAACACTTATGCAAGTTAGTTTTGGGGCATTTTATAATTTTTTTACCATATATGAAACAAATTTTGGTGTAAGTTTGGATATGACTATATACTTGTGGAGTTTTGGAGTCTTAGTTGAGATTGCTATGTTGTTTTTTCAGGGTAAACTTCTTAGTAAAAATTTACTTTTTATTTTACAGCTTAGTTTAGTCTTTACAGCCATTAGATGGTTTTTAGTGTATCTATATCCACAAAACATAGCTATACTGTTTTTTTCACAGTCATTGCATGCTTTTAGTTTTGCTTTATTTCATTCTACTGCTATAGTATATCTGTTTGGATTATATAAACATCGTTCATTGGCACAACAGTTTTTTCTTGGCATAACTTATGGTTTTGGTGGATTTATAGGTGCATTGATAGCTGGGTATATATATGAACATATTCCTGAATATCTATTTTTAAGTTCATCTGTTTTAGCTTTAAGTTCTTTATATTTTATAACTTTATGGAAAAAATCTTGCAAAATGCCATAAAAACATCTTTGTAAGTGGTTTTATAGTATATTTTCAAAAAAAGATGGAGAGTGTAGTTGTATAATATATCACAAAGAAGATACCTTGGTAACAAAAACTCGATTTTACCTTTTATAGATGAGATTATAAAAGCAGAGGTTGGGAAGTTTGACTCTTTTTGTGATATATTTTCTGGTACTGGTGTTGTTGGGGAGTACTTTAATGAAAAAGATATAAAAATCATCTCAAACGATTTACTTTATAACAACTTTGTATCTCTAAATGCTTTTTTATCCCCTGAGAGTTTTGATGAGGTTAAACTTCTAAACATTATAGATGAATTTAACCATATTAAAACAAACAAAGAAAACTACTTTTCTAAAAACTTTGGAGATAGATACTTCTCTAAAAATGTAGCAAAAAAGATAGGCTACATAAGGGAAAAAATCAAAACTCTTTTTGTATTGCATCATATAAACCAACACGAAAAAAACATACTTATAACATCACTTCTTTACTCAGTAGATAGGATAGCAAACACGGTAGGACACTACGATGCCTACATAAAAAAAGAGATAAAATCTCAAAACCTAGAGATGAAGATGCTAAATATCTCAACTGAAAAAAATACAAACAATGAGATACACAACAAAGATGCAAACCTACTTATAAGAGATATAGAGTGTGATGTACTCTACCTAGACCCACCATACAACTCTCGCCAATACTGCGATGCTTACCATCTACTTGAAAACTTAGCCCTATGGAACAAACCAAAAGTGTTTGGAGTTGCTAAAAAGTTTGACAGAACAAAACTAAAGAGTGATTACTCAAAGATAAATGCACCAAAGAGTTTTGATGACTTGATACAAAATGCAAAGTGCAACTATATACTACTTTCGTATAACAATATGGGAAACAAAGGCAATATAAGAAGTAATGCTAAGATAAGCGATAAAGATATAATCAACTCTTTAGAAAAAAGGGGAGAGATAAAAGTGTTTGAGAAAAAGTATAAAGAGTTTAATGCTGGTAATGCTAAAGTTGGGGATAATAAAGAGAGAGTATTTTTTGTGAAAGTTCAAAAATAGTGAATACAGACAATATCAAATTTCAAAGCTACTCTTGGTCGTATGGAACAACAAGCTTTAGAGTTTCAGAATTAAAGTACAAGATAGAGCGACAACTTATAAGGTTAAAAGAGCTTTGGTTGGAGCATCCAAACAGCACTTGGAGAGAGATACAAAACAGTTACTTTGATATACTTGTTGAGGAGGGATTGTCTCAACGAAGTACAAAAGATAAAGAAAAAGAAGCAAAAGAAGCAAGACAAAAAACATCATCTCTAAAAGATTTGGGTTTTATAACAGAAAATAGAAAACTAACCCCAGTTGGTGAAAAACTCTATAAAATAAATAAACAAAAAAATATAGGTATCAACAATATCTTTGGCATCAGAGATGACAACTTTATATACTTCAAACAACTACTAAAGATAGAGTTTTCAAAATATTCAAACTCAAGAAACTACTCAGATTTTAAGATAAATCCACTTTTATCTATCATATACTATATTATCCAGCTAGATTATGTATCAAAAGATGAGTTTACATACTTACTTCCACTTGTTAGAGATGTAAAGAGTCTAAAAAGTATGGTTGAGGAGTTAAAACAAGATAGAACAAAAAGTATATATAGTTTTATAAAACAACATATACAAGAGATGCAAAACTATAAAGATGCATTGGAGTATTTTTTAACAAATGAGCATAATATAGAGACTTTTGAGATTATAACTATGGATAGAAAGAGTAAAAAAAGTGTTCAAAGTTACTACAAACTCTATCTTGAACTTTATAAATTTTTTACTTATAAAGATAGTTATAATGAAAAAGAGATGAAAAAACGCATAGAGTATATCTTAAAATCTATAACTTCTATATCTACAAAAAACAGAACAAAATACTACAAACTACTCTTTAACAGTTCCACAAAAAATATAAAAGATGAAAATATAACTTACTTTATAAACCACTCTTTAGTAAGTGTAGAAGATGAAAAAAGCTTTTTTAAAGAGGTGTTTTTTCTTATACACTCTATAAAATGGTACACAAATTTAGAGGAGTATTATGACCTAAACAAAAGATACTTACTTTTAAGCGATATATTTGTATTTGAAGATGAGAAGATTTTTTTAGATGATATAGTTAGTTTGTATATGCAAGACAATATCGAAAACTTTTTAGATACAACACTCTCTTACTCAAAAGAGGATTATCAAACAAAACTTATAAGTGATATAGAGTTAAACTATGATGAAAAAGAGTTATATAAAAAAATCAAATCAAAATTTCCACAAGTAGAGGATGAGGCAAATCTAAAACAAAGCATCTTAAAAATCAAAGAGGCAAAAAAGATACAAAGGTTTAAGAAACTAATCTCTAAAAGATTTAGTGATGAAGATATCATAAAACTTTTAACCTCCATAACAAAAAGAGATGATAAGTTTATAAAAAGTTATCTACCGTGGGAGTGTGATATTCCTACTATATTTGAGTATATTATAGGGATATGTTGGTATAAGATAAGTGATTTTCAAGGAGATCTAAGTAGCTTTTTAAATATGAGCTTAGATGCATCTTTGCTACCAGTAAGGTTTGCAGGTGGTGGAAAAGCTGATATAGTGTTTAAGTATGATACACATGACTTGATGATAGAGGTAACACTTTCTAAAAAAGAGAATCAAAGAAAGATGGAGTTAGAGCCAGTTAGTCGCCATCTAGGTAGATATATGCTTCAAAACAAAGGCAATCATTATGCTATATTTGTAGCATCACATCTTGATGCAAATGTTTTAGTGGGTCTGAGGTCTTATAGCAAGTTAAGATACTACAACACATCAAATACAAATGAGTTTGTGCAAAACCTACAAATCATCCCACTAGATATATCTGATATCATACAGATAATAAAATCTAAAATGAGTTATAATACTTTTTATAAAATAGTAAATGATGTTTATAAAGATAAAGAAGAAGATGGCTATCTTTGGTATAAAAATGTTTTACA
>Ga0256837_1002115_pt1 | contig 12712 bp, 7 predicted proteins | sample 4562384metaG_FD_185976 | JGI IMG/M metagenome (GOLD analysis project Ga0256837, IMG submission 185976) | Hydrothermal vent microbial communities from Guaymas Basin, Mexico - 4561-384 | ecosystem: Environmental > Aquatic > Marine > Hydrothermal vents | place: Mexico: Guaymas Basin | collected... | reverse complement strand
AAAAGCCTGAAAATAGGAATAGACAATATATCAAAAACTCTCCATCAGATAGGTTTAGGAGTAAAGAGTGGCATAGATTTGCCAAGAGAATATAGAGGCATTATTCCAAACAAAGCCTGGAAGAGAAAAAGATACAATCTGCCATGGTACAAAGGTGAAACTGTAATTGCAGCCATAGGTCAAGGTTATGATAATGTTACTCCTATACAGGTTGCAAGATATACAGCATTTTTGGCTACTGGTAAATTACCTGTTCCACACTTTGCAAAAGAGATAAATGGTAAAAAAGTAAAAAATATACTAAAAAAGATTAATTTCAATCCTGAACATATGGAGATAATTAGAAAAGCTATGTATGAAGTGTGTAATGACAGAAGAGGAACAGCATATAAGACTATGAGTAATCTACCTATAAAGGTAGCAGGAAAAACAGGTACAGCCCAAGTTGTTTCAATCCCACAGGATGTTAAAAAGAGAGTTAAAGAGGATGATTTGGCATACTTTAGAAAATCACATGCCTGGATTACAACTTATGCACCATATGAAAATCCTGAATTTATAGTAACAGTACTACTAGAGCATGGAGGACATGGAGGTAGTGCAGCTGGACCAATAGCTGCAAAAATATATAGATGGCTATATTATAATGGATACTTCAAAGATCATCCCTATGACAAAGTTCAATTAGAATTACAAGAGGCAAAAGAGGCTTCAGGGAATTCAAAAGACAAATCTCAAAAAAGATATAGAGTAAATCAAAAAAAACCACAAAAAAGAGTAGTACCAAAACAGCCAAAAGAACCTAAAAAAGAGGATAATGGAGAGTTATTTTAACAAAGGAGGATAAAATTTCTAAAATTATAATAAATACAATTCCTTTGCTTACCCCAAGAAGTGGAATTGCAAGATATACTTATGAAGTATCAAAGGGTATGAAGAGTATCAGTAGTGATATAGAGTGGTATTACTACCAAGGAACCATAAGCAGAGAGTTGATTGATTATCATAGCAAAAATGGCAATAGTCACATAGGATTAAGACACAAAGTAAAAAATATTGTATCTTCGAACAGATATACAAAAGCACTTGCTAGAAAAACATTGGAAGTACTTTCAAAATTGCAAAAAGATAGTTATGATTTATATTGGGAATCAAACTTTATACCAGAACCATCTATCAATTCAAAAAAAAGTATTGTAACAATTCATGACTTTTCATTCCATCTATACAGAGAGTGGCATCCAAAAGAGAGAGTGGATTATTTTTCAAAGTATTTTTTTGAACGAATAGACAGAGCAGATCATATTATAACTGTTTCTGAATATATAAAGAGTGAAGCTGTTGAAATATTGAATATAGCAGATAGTGATATTAGTGTCATACATAATGGTGTAGATCATAGTGTATATAGAGAGTATAACAGTTTTGAGTTAGAAAAAAGTATTCAAAAGTTTGGTATCAATTCTCCTTTTATACTTTTTGTAGGAAGTATAGAACCCAGAAAAAATCTATTGAGATTGATAAAAGCATATATATCTTTGCCCAAAGAGTTAAAAGAGAGATTTCAACTCTTGTTAGTAGGTACACAGGGGTGGAACAACAGTGAGATTATGGATATGATAGAGTCTGAAAATGGTAATATCAGATATATTGGAAGTGTTGATGATATAGAGTTGGCACATTTATATAATTTGGCTGAAGTATTTGTATATCCATCTTTATATGAAGGTTTTGGAATACCTCCTGTAGAGGCTATGGCATGTGGTACTCCTGTTATTGTTTCAAATATATCATCACTACCTGAAGTGTGTGGAGATAGTGCCTTGTATATAGATCCATACAGTATAGAGAGTATAAGTGAAGCTTTATATAAAATATTATCAGATACAAACCTGAGAGATGATTTAACAAACAGAGGTATAGTACAGACCAAAAAGTATAGTTGGCAAAAAACATCAAAAGAGCATTTGGAACTTTTTAGTAAATTTATATGAAATATATAAAATTGTATTCATTCAGATAGTAATATATCAAATGAATCAGTAATTACAAGAATCAAAAGTGAATATGTGTGATAAAAATATAAGAATTATTTTATGATTATTGATAACAAATATGTAAAATCAAGTGCATAATACAGAGGATAAATCCTCTGCATCTAAGAGTTACTTCAACTCAATCAAACCAGCGATTGCACCAGTAAAACCGGCATTATAATCAGTTGCTACCTCATTGCAGATATAATCGTGTCTGTCATCTTTGTAATCAAAATCATCTTTACTCTTTGGTCCTCCCACTAATGCACCCTCAAGTAGATAAGTATTATTTACAGGTGTATCAATATTATGCTCTTTTGAGTAGTGAGCAGCTCTATGATGTGGATTGATTGGATAATTATTGCCAAATCCTATTACATAAGAACTCTTTCTTGGATTATCACCTAATATATAATCTATTTGACTTTGTGCATAGTTGATAAGTGTTGCTCTGTAACTGTCATTTTTAGGTAGTGTATTTGCATATAGCAAAGATACAAATGCACCATTTGCAGCATATCTCAGTGAACCCCATTGCAAGAAGAATGTAAGTCCACCATCAGTTTTCTCTTGTTTCATAACTGCATTTAAGTGATTTTTTACTATATCACTATATTGAGAATCATCTGTTGTGTTATATAGCAAATATGCAGCAAGTACAGATACATTATCCCAACTCATTGCCCAATATACATCATTTTTCTTCTTTTCCATATATTTTTGTGCATCTTGTAGATATTTTGTTTCACCAGTTGCTTTATATAACCAAGCAGCTGCATAGGCTAATTCATCATTATATCCACTATATGATGTATAGAATGGATTTGCAGCTGTATATCCATTGTTTCCTTCATAAGTAGAGGCAAATGTATATACTCCTTTTGCTTTTTGTAGCAATTTACTACTATACTCTTTGTCATCTGCAAAAAGTATTGAACCAGCTGCTAAGGCTGCTGCCATATCACCACCTACTTCACTACACTTGTTATCTTTATCACAAGTATATGTTGGTCTATTCATTGTCATATCTTCTGGTGGTCCCCAGAATGAATGGTCAGCATCTCCATCACCTACTTGATAATATATTTTATCATCTGAAGGATCATCTATATTGCTACCCTCATTATATGCATTCATTAAATAATCAAGTACATATTTCACTTGATCTTTTGCATTTGTCATCTCTCCTGCTTGATTATATGCATCAGGGAATGTTATCATACCAAGTTCAAGTACTGAAGCACTATATGACATTGGTAGATTAAATTTGACATGATCACCTGCATCAAACCAACCTTTACTCAAATCTCTACCTACATCTTTACCATCATCTAAAGCTGCTGGGTTTCTCCAGCTAACATGAGGGAATGGTCCAGAGGCTCTTTGAGCTTCATAGAATAGATATGATTTTTTTAGTACACTCTCATAATCATCTTTTGTAAAATTACTTGTTTTCTCATCTGTTGGAGGTGCTGTTACATTACTAGGTTCTTGATTGTTATCTTTTGTACTATCTTGATTTGAATCATCTGTAGCACTATTGCTACTATCTTGTTCACTATCTCCATTTGTATTTTGATTGTTTTCATCTTTATTAGCTGAATTATCTGTAGAGTTACTGGTTTGAGTTACAGTATTTGCACAGTATCCAAAAGTAACTTCACTATTTGGTTCTACTATTTTATTCCAATCTACACCACTTGCTTGAATCTCTTTTGTATTTGGATCTTGGGTATAGTTTGCATTCCATAGAGTATATACATCACCATCAGCTGGTATTGTTACACTCCATGTTATATCACTGTTGGTTGTATTTGTAATAATTACATCATTACAGTATCCACTATCCCAACTGTTTTTAGTTACTTGATTTACTATTAAACCTTCACTGTTTGTTTCAGCTTTATTGGCTGGTGGTATTTTGGAAGCTACTTTATCTGCACAATATCCAACTTCTACCTTCTCTTTAGCTTTTACTACTCTATTCCAATCTAATCCACTGATATGAGTCATTAGAGTATTTGGATCTTGAGTATAGTTTGCATTCCAGAAGTTATTTATAACTCCTTTGGCATCAAAGTCAGCTTCCCATTTTATATCTTTATTGCTGGTATTATATATATTTATATTGGCACAAAAACCGGTATTCCAATTATCTTTTCTTGTTATCTCGATCTTTAGTGCTTCATTAGAAGTTTTTATCTCCTCTTTGCTTTTATCTAATCCAAACTTTTCTAATACTTTAGATACAGTAGCTGGATCTGCTTTAACCTCTTTCATAATAGCTTTTGCTGTCTCAATCTTGACATCTTCTTTTACACATATTAAACCTACTACTGTTTTATTATCTAATAACTGTTTGTCATCTGCTAATGCACCATTTACTACAGCTAGTATAAATGTAGGTTTACTTATCTTGCCACTATCAAGCTCTTTTACCCAATAATCAAGTCCTGCTTTATCTGGATCTCTGCCAAATAGATTATTGTATATAGCTTTTACAAAATTCTCTGTAGTGTATCCATCTGGATATTTCTGTTTGGTTTCAGGCTGATCAAAAAAGCTTTGAGCAATCTGTTCGAGATTGAGGTTGGATAACTCTACCCAATATTCAATTCCTGCTTTATCAGGTGCTCTATCAAATGTAGCAATATAGAGCTTTGTTACATTCTCCGTTGTTGGCTCTGTTGCCCATATACTTATACTCATTAGCATAAGCAATACTAAACGCTTCAACATCTATTATCTCCCAAAATTAAAATATCCTACTATAATACTTTTGTATAGTATTACAAGAGTTTAACATAAAATATCAAATTATTTAATCTTTTTTAAGAAAATTCCAGACTCTATGTGGTTTGTATATGGGAATTGATCAAAAATTGTAGCTGTAACTACTTGGTGAGTACTACTTAGGGACTCTAAATCTTTGGTTAATGTATAAGGATTGCAGGATATATATATAATATTTTCTATACTTGAGGCTAAATTTATAGTATCATTATCCAAACCTGCTCTTGGGGGATCTACTAAAATTGTAGAAAAATTATAATTATCTATATCTATACTCTCAAGCCTCCTAAAATTTCTAACTCCATTTAGTGCCTGAGTCATCTCTGCTGAAGATAATCTGGCAAATTTTATATTATTTATATTGTTGAGTTCGCAATTTTTGTTTGCATTAAATATAGATCTTTTACTAATTTCAGTAGCTAAAACTTTATCAAACTCTTTTGATAGAGGTATGGTAAAATTACCAAGTCCACAATAGGCTTCTGCCAAATCTCCTCCTATATCTTTAGCTCTATCTTCTGCCCATTGAATCATTTTGGTATTTATATATGGATTTGGCTGAGTAAATCCACCCTCATAGTGGTAGTAGCTATACTTTTTGTTATTAATTGTAAGTTTTTCTGTTACATACTCTTTGGAAATTACTATTTTTTGTTTACGACTGCGACCAATTATAGATATATTCAATTTCTCTTCTAAACTCTTTGCCTCTTTTATCCACTCTTTGTCTAACTTCTTGTGATATATCAAAGTAACTACTATATCACCTGTTGTAGCTGATAGAAATTCTACTGTAAATAGTTTGTGTGAGAGTATATATGAAGAGTTTAAAAGCTCTATAAGAGGTATCATCATATTATAGATTGGCTTTATAACTTTGGGACAAGAGTCTATTTTGACTATACCATTTTTATTTATATTTCCCATAGCATAAGAGATATTATCTTTATCATGCCATACTCTAAACTCTGCTCTTGCTCTATAGTGGCTATCTGGTGATATGTGAGATTCAAGGGGTTTGTCATAAAATGGTTTTAGTAAAGATGAAACAGTTTCACTCTTTTTAGTAACCTGTTTTAAATATTCACTCTCATATAGTATGCAACTACCACACTCACCAAAATATTTACACTCCATTACCACTCCTTGAGTACTTTTTAAAATCATAACATTTAATGGATTGTATATAGGTAACTAATGTTATGAAGATGTGTGCAAATTAAGTAGGTAATTATGAGATTTGATAGTTATATACTCCCACAATAGATGTAGGAGTATAAGTAGATATTATTTTCTATTTTTTAGATATAAACCGACTGCTTGTAACTGTTTACCATTTAAACCTTTACAAGATTTATGTTCTAAAATATAAGCTTTTGCCTTGGCAGTTGTTTCAAACTTTTTTTCAATTGGCTGACACATCTTTTTGTATATCTTTTCACCATTTTGTGCCATCATAGCCTGTTTTTTAGCTATCATTTTAGCCTCTTTGTCATACATAGCCATAGCAGATTTTAATACAGTATCAAATCTCTCTACCTTGCCACCATTTGCTTTTGCAAAAGCTTTGGCATCTGCCTCTTTAGCAAATGCATATTTACTTATTTTTGACATAGTAGCTGGTTTGTTACTGCCTACTACATACCATGCATCTTTAGCTGGAATAAATTTTAGAGTTGTATTATCAACTACTTTTATATCTTCTACTTTTTTACCAGCTTTTATCTCTTCAACAAGGCAGTGAATTGAGCAAAACTGCTTCTCTTTTCCATCAACTTTGGCTGCATGGTTTGTTCTATAAAACATTGGTAGAGTCATACCACACTTTGGACAAAACATCTTTGATGGTCCGCTTTGTAAAATCTGAGCTTTATCCATTGGTACTGCTCTATAGTTTTTTGGCATCATTTTGCCACCTTCAGCGATAATGGTACTACTAAATCCAAATACTAAAAAGATAGTCAAGATTAACTTTTTCACTAATATCCCCTTTGATTGTAGTTATTTTATATATACTAAAGAGTTATAATTGTATTTGTTTAAGTGTTAAATATATGTTAAATTTCAAATATCTTTGGTAGGTATCAATAGTTGCTATCTAATAGTTAAATGATAAAGCGATATAATCGCACAAAATATAAATACAGGATTTTTAATGAAGAGAGTAATCTATCCTGGCACATTTGATCCAATTACAGTAGGTCATATGGATATTATAAAGAGAGCTACAATACTATTTGATGAAGTTGTAGTAGCAGTTGCTGCATCATCTGGTAAAAAACCTATGTTTACCCACAAACAAAGAGTAGATATGGTATCACTTGCTACAAAGAGTTTATCCAATGTCCAAGTAGTTGGTTTTTCCAATCTATTGGTACAACTTTGTGAAGAGTTGGATACAGATATTGTAATCAGAGGGCTTCGAGCTGTGAGTGATTTTGAGTATGAGTTACAGATGGGTTATGCCAATGCTTCACTAAAAGAGAATATTGAGACAGTTTATCTAATGCCAAATTTAGAACATGCTTTTATAAGTTCATCTATAGTTCGTTCTATTTTACTATTTGGTGGTAAAGTTGAGCATCTGATTCCAAAAGAGATTTTACCAGTAATAGAGCAGGTAGTATAAATGTATATACTATTTGAGGGTATTGATACATCTGGCAAAAGTACTCAAATATCACTTTTGGCAAACAAAATACCAAAAGCTATAATTACAAAAGAGCCAGGCGGTACAGATGTTGGTATTAAACTAAGGAATATACTGTTAAATGGAGAGTTATATTCAAGTAAGGCACAAATGTATCTGTTTTTAGCCGATAGAGCAGAGCATACAAACAAAGTAGTGAAACCAAATCAAGATAGAGTAATTTTATCAGATAGAGGGTTTGTATCTGGTATGGCATATGCTTTGGCAAATGGTGAATATGATATAGAGTTCTTATATAGATTAAACAGTGATGTAATGGATGGAATTTTGCCTACACATATTATATTTTTTGAAATATCAAAAGAGGTAATTATAGATAGATTATCCACAAAAGATCAAGATGCCATAGAGAGTAGGGGAATTGATTATCTGTTGAGTGTGCAAAAAGAGATTGAAAGTGTAGTAAACTTCATTGAATCCAAAGGTGTAAAGGTGTTGAAGTTGAATGGAAGCTTGAGTATAGAGAAGTTGCATACAAAAATATGTAAATTTGTAGGAGTAGATAGATGATAAATGCATTAAGAGGTATGAAAGATTTGATGTTTGAAGATGCCAAGAGGTATATATATGTAGTTGATACAGCTTCAAAGATAGCACAAAGATATGGATATAACTATATTGAGACTCCAATATTGGAAGAGACAGCACTATTTAAACGCTCTGTTGGTGAGAGTAGTGATATAGTTGGAAAAGAGATGTATCAATTTGAAGATAAAGGTGGCAATGATGTATGTATGAGACCAGAGGGTACTGCTGGAGTTGTTAGAGCATTTATACAAGCCAAGCTCGATAGAACCCAAAATCAAAAGTATAGATTTTATTACTATGGCCCTATGTTTAGATACGAAAGACCACAAAAAGGGAGACTAAGAGAGTTTCACCAATTTGGTGTAGAGAGTTTTGGTGAAGAGGCAGTAGAAGAGGATTTTACTATTATTCAAATGGTAGCTGATATATTTAATGCTCTTGGTATTGGATATACTCTTAAAATCAACTCTTTGGGTTGTCCTGAGTGTATGCCAAAATATAGAGATGAACTTATAAATAGATTACACTCTATAAAAGATGATTTGTGCAGTGATTGCCAAAGAAGAGTATCTACAAATCCTATAAGAGTGCTTGATTGTAAAAATAGCCATTGTCAAGAGTTGCTTACAGATGTACCAAAAATTTGTGATAGATTGTGTAACAGTTGTAAAAGTGATTTTGAAAAATTGCAATATATGTTAGATAGAAGTAGTATTGATTATACCATAGATAAGCATTTGGTTAGGGGTTTGGATTATTACACCAAGACTGCATTTGAATTTGTTAGCAGTGAAGTAGGAGCCCAAAGTGCAATAGCTGGTGGTGGTAGATATGATAGGTTGGTATCATTCTTGGGTGGTAAAGATACTGCTGGAGTTGGTTTTGCACTTGGAGTTGAAAGGATATTAGAACTTGTAAAGATGCCAAAGAGTAGTAGAGAAGGTTACTATATGGGAATAATGACAGAAGAAGCAAGAGATATTTTGTTTGATATAGCTCACAAAAAAAGAGTTGATAGCAAAGTAATTGTTGAGTATGCCAAAAAGAGTCTAAAAGCCCACCTAAAGGGTGCAGATAGAGCCAATGCAAGATATGCACTGATTATTGGTGAAGATGAGTTAAAAAGCAAAAGTGTCTGGTTGAAAGATTTGGAGACAAAAGAGGAACAAGTTATCTCTGTAAATGATTTATAATTGAATATATATTGTCAAAGCTTTAAGCTTTAAGCTTTTGGCTTTGTATAATAAAATTATATCTGCATAACAACTGCTATATTTTATCCTTTTGAATTATACTTTAAAGATAGTTTGGTTATATTTTGTATTTATAAATGCCAATTTTTGGTTATTGTTGTATGGTGTAGAAGAAGATTGTATCTACTTTTATTTTTTTATTTTAGAGGGATTGGAAGAATGAAAAGAGTATCTTTAGAGGTATTTTTATTATCGATTATTGTTATGGTTATAGTTGGATGTGGTTCTGTTGAAAATACAGAAAGTATTGATAAACAACAAATTATAAAAAAAGCTACTTTTATAGACAGTTTTGTAAAAGGAGCCAGATATAACTCTGGTGAAGGTATCAGTGGATATACAGACAGTAATGGTATTTTTGAGTATATAGAGGGTAAAAGTGTCAAATTTTATGCAGGAAATGTATTTTTGGGAGAGACATATCCTGTAATAAAACCAAGTGGTGTAGTAGCCTCAACAGACAAGATTGTAACACCACTTGGATTTGTAAACAGTAATACTATATATAATGATCAAGTGATTCAAATAGTAAAATTTTTAATAGCATTAGATAGAGATAAAAATCTTGATAATGGTATAGATATAAATTTAAGCAATCCAATTTTACAAAAGCATATTGATGTACTTGATATAGACTTAAACAAAGAGTTTGGAAGTGGAGTACCTTCATATAATGTAGCCTTAAAGCATATTGCAAAGAGTTTGGGAATTGAGTTAAAAGAGGTAGAGGGTAGCAGTAGCAGTGATGATGATAAGGCTATAAAAAGTGTAAATCCAACTGACAGTAGCAAAGATACAAAAGAGGATAAAACCAAATTAAATGATAATGGCAGTGATAAATCCAATGAGTCTGATACTACAAAAAGTACCAAATCAAATACTAACAACACCACCAGTAACTCAAGTAAACCTAACAATAGTAATTCAACTACAAATAGCTCCAATACTTCAAATAGTAATCAAAACAGTTCAAATCAAACAGATACCTCCAAAGAGCAAAATTCAAAAGATAGCAATCAAACTTCATCAAATAGAAGTAGTGAGACCAATTCTAATGAAAACAACCAAACGACCCAATCAGAAGATAATGAAACTACTTCCAATGATGATAATCAAACGACAAGTTCAGATGACAATGAGACTGCTTCAAGTGATGATAACCAAACTACTCAATCAGAAAATAATGAAACATCTTCAAATGATGATAATCAAACAACAGGCTCTACTCCTACAATTACACTCAATGGAGATAAGCATATATATGTAATATTGGGTAATGGTTATATAGAGTTGGGAGCAAAAGCGTATGATGATGAAGATGGTAATTTAAGTATTGATATAAACAGTAGTGTAAATATAACAAAACTTGGTAGTTACAGTGTAATTTACAGTGTAACAGACAGTGATGGCAACAGTGTAACTGCTACAAGAGAAGTAGAGATAATTGATCCAAAAATTTTAACCAAAGATTTGGAGATAGAGGATTTAAGTTGTCAAAGTTGGCATGATTTTGAGGTACCAAATTCACCATCATACTATAAAATCAACAATAATGATTGGGGTAGAAAGTATTTGGATGACAATAGTGACGGTATTCAATGTGTATTTACATACAAAGATGAAAATGGTACAAAGGGAGGATTCTATTGGGGGTGGCCATACAATAATGACTATCAAGTCAAAGGTTATCCAGAAGCTATTTATGGAGCCAAATTTAGAAGAAGAATCAACCCAAATAGTGGATTCCCTGCACTTGTGAGTGAAATTGAGAGTGTAGTAGTAGATATTGCATATCAGGATATAAACTTTACTCGCAATTACAATATTGCATTTGAGTTTTGGCTGCATGATTCAAAAGATACATCTATGAATAATATCAAGTATGAAATTATGTTTAGATTAGACCCAGATGGATTTCATCCGCACAATGTATGGAAAGAGGTAACTATTGACGGGATTGAGTTTGAAGTTTACAAAGATGCTGATTATGGAGCTGATAGAGTCTTTATAAATTTTGTAACCAAAAAGAAAATTACTTCACTAAAACTTGATGTAAAAAAGGCTCTTGATTTCTTGAGTCAAAACAGTTATATTGATATACCAACAAGATATATGAGTGGTATTGAGATGGGAGTTGAAGTAATTGATGGTAGTGGAATGATGCTACTAGATAAGATGAATGTAGATCTCAATTTCAATATAAACAAGATAGAAAATAGTAAATTAGCTGAAGATTTTGTAGCTTGGACAAGTAGATGTGATGAAGATACATATCTGGATAAAGAGATAGATGTAAATGGAACTGGCTGGAAGTGGAGAGCATTGGCTTCAAATATCCTATTACGCAAAAAAAATGGTAATTTGGTTCAAAAGATTGACAGAGCAGCATTTAGATATATCTATACAATGTTTGATAAGAGTTTGGATATGAGTGGAGAGAGTGCAACACTACATATAGATGGTTCTGTTAATGATGATTATAATCCAAGATTGATGCTTTTTGATGGTAATAAGTGGTGTATGAGTAGCATTATAGATGATACTTATGGAACTCTCAAAGATATGGAGTTTAATAATATTGAACAAAGTGACGAACTTGTATCTGTATTTGATAATGATCCTTTACCAAAAAATTTGGATTTTAATATCAGTAGTTGTGATAATTTTAATCTAAATACAATCAAGGGTTATGGATTGTATTATGCTCTAAAAGAGGGTAAAGATAAAGGATACTTTAGATTAAACTCTCTAACACTATATGAAGAGTTACCAAAATATGGTGTATATGATAATGTAGTATCTCAAAATAGTGTAAGTGAATTACTATTTGGACTCTGTACAACACCAAACAGGGGTATTTCACAAAATGAGACTTTTATAGATAATTATAAAAAGTGGGTAGCATATCTTAGATGGCCAGGTGGTTCGATGATAGAGGATTATGATCTGAGAGATCATAGTGAGATTACATACTCTGTTGGAAAATGGACAGAGTTTATGCAAGAGAAGATTCCATCTATGCAATTTTTGATAGGAGTATCTTCTACCAGGGCTTATGATGGTGATTGGAATGCAACAGAGTATGGGTATGGATTGGTCAACTATTTAAACAATGATTACGAAGATGGCTGGTATAAAAATGAAGCACTCTCAAGTCCGACAAATCTGAAGTTTGTAGAGATAGGTAATGAACCAAATCTTGAGGGATTAAATGCCAATAAGTATGGTCCTGTTTTGGTTGAGTATGCAAAAGGAATCCATGAAGCAGATGCCAGTGTCAAAGTAGTAGCACCAACTACAACCCATGGAGAAATTGGTAATATGCTACCAGCTGTACTCAAAGATTATGGAGATAGTATCGATATAGTATCTGCACACAATTATACAGACTA
>Ga0256837_1002114_pt1 | contig 12713 bp, 12 predicted proteins | sample 4562384metaG_FD_185976 | JGI IMG/M metagenome (GOLD analysis project Ga0256837, IMG submission 185976) | Hydrothermal vent microbial communities from Guaymas Basin, Mexico - 4561-384 | ecosystem: Environmental > Aquatic > Marine > Hydrothermal vents | place: Mexico: Guaymas Basin | collected... | reverse complement strand
TGAATTAACTCTCTGAGTTTCTTTTGGATTACCATCTTTGTGGTCATTACACTCATAGAGCAACCATTGCATGTTCCTCCAAGTACTACATAAGCTACACCATCTTTAATACCCAAAAATCCCATTGTACCCTCATGTGATTTTACATACTCTTCAATTTGTGGCAGATAGTTACTGACTGCTATACATAAATCTTCATCTGAAAATGGCATCATAATAATGCTCCTTTGTATTGATTGCCCAACCGTTTGGTTGAGCTATATTGATAATCGTTATAACCAAACTTGCTTAACCGATACTTAACCTCTCTCAATTTCACCTGAATATGTGATAATTCCATAAGTTAAGTTACCAATATGTTTAAATCCTTGAGCTTTTAGGATATGCTGTACCTGATAACTTCTGCTTCCTGTATGACAGTAGAGTATCAAATACTCATCTTTTCTGCTTTGAATCTTCTCCATCCAGTCATAAAACTGTGAAGTTGGCCACAACTCATCTGTACCTTTGATGTGACCCATCTGATACTCCATATGCTCTCTTACATCAATGAGTTTAAATGATACCATTCCAAGCTCTCTTGCTTCCATTAATGCTTCCAACTCATCGCCGTCAAGTTGCTCTTTTTTGAGTAACTGTCGTGCTTCTTCCTTGGTCAATCCTCTTGAGTGTTGATGAACAGCCTCTTCCAACTCTTTCTCTCTGGCTTTGGTCTTGGCATATTCAGGGGTACAAAATATTCCGCAGTGGCATACACCATCTTGTGGTATCTCTTTTTCAAGAGCTGGTTTGCATGGACATACTCTATTGTCAGCCTCTTTTCTCTCTTGGGGTGTATTGCCAATTACCAAAAAGCATGGGCAGTATCTCTTGCCATATATCAGTTTGTTTCTGGCAAGTCCCATAGCTACACCCTCATTGACTTCATTGTCTGGGTTTTGAACAAATCCGAACTGGTTGTTAACCTTTTGGACAAATTTCCATGTATTTTCCAACTCTGCTTGAAACTCTGGTGAATTTAAATCTATCTGTTGCACTAATCTACTCCATTTGTAAATATGATTAAAGGTGCGAAATTTTATCCAAGATTGTGTAATGAAATCAATACAGAAGTATTAACTGATATTGTGTACCTTGTAATTTTTAGTACAAAGAGTATAAAATCCAAAGCCAAAAGTTAGGCAATTTAGATTACGCAAACAAAGTTTTACTGCAAAACTGAAGTCTCACTTCCAAGATAAATCAATGTTGGAGTTTATTAGATGGGACTTTAGTGCCGTAGTATCAGTTACTGTTTGTGGTTTAAATGTACCATCTATACTGCTTTGTACAATCCATTTTTTCTGTTTCTTTTGTCATTTAACAGATCATTTGCTATATAGCTTTCTATTTTTTAGTGCAACCTCCGTTGATTATTTTATCAATGGTGCCAACAAGCCATCTTTGCCTGTCAGCTTTTTTCCATTTTTATACTATTTTAATATCTTATCAAAGTCAAATTCTATATTTTTGTTACTTTTACAATTGGCTTTTCTGTCTTATCCCTGTTGCCACTACATGTACTCTCTATAATATACCCTTTGGTTTTATCTGTAGATACAGCACTATCAAAGCCTCTACCTTGATATTGTATATAATAATCTATATTACCAATCAATTCATTATCAATCAATTTTGTAATATTTGTAGCTCTGTTTTTTAGCCAAAAATTTTGGTGAGTTACAGAAGTAATATAGCCATCTTTTACAATGAATTTATTATTTTTTATCTCACCTTTTGTATATGCTTTCAAATAAAAAAAGTGTGAACTAAAATCAGGATTATTAGCATTATAGTATGGAGAGATCATTTTGACAATATTGTTAGATACTATATAATCATATGCTCTATATTTTGTCAAAAATGCAAACTGTTGTTTTACTTCTCCTCCCCTTACTTCTATATTATTGTTTTCAATCTTTATATCATACAATTTTATATCACCACCTGTATCAAAATCTATAGCATTATTAAAATATTTTGTTACTTTTATACTGTTGTTTCTAATAGTAGAAGTAGAAGCATATATACTGATACCAGAGTATGCAGGATAATTATCTTGGTCATTGATATCTTTACTTTCAATTATATTATCTTCAATTATACTATTGGCTACAGCTACTTTTATACCTCTTCTTGTAAAACCGATAAATCTATTGTTTTTTATAACTGTTAAAAATTCAAAATCCCTTTTTGATCTTATATCGGTATCTGGTTGTTCAATATATATATGATCATCTTCTTCGGAATCTATATGATGAATATAATTGTTTGCTATTAATGTATTTGCACCTTTAGTATGTGAAAATGCAATAAATACTCCTCTTGCCATTCCATAAGAACCTCTATTATTATCATGAAGTTTATTTGTGATATTATAAATCTCATTATTTTCAATGATAATATCACCCTCTCCACTTTGTGGAATTACTTCAATACCGGTTGCTACTTTTGCTTTAGAATAATTATCATAATAGAGATTATATATATTACAGTTTTTAATTGTTATATCTGTATATAGTGATAATATACCTGTTTTTGAATTATTGTTACCATCTATATTCAAACCATTAAGTGTAACTTTTTCACTTTTTATAGTTATAATTTCTGGTTCTTCTCCCACAAAACTGAGAGTAAAATTTTTGTGTATAGATATTATAGTAATAGGCTTATCTATTACTATTTTTTTCTCTATATCATATTTGCCCTCTATATCTATAATCAATTTACCACCACTTGGAGTATCATTAATAGCATCTTCTATTGCAGTAGAGTTATATACTCCATCATTTGGAATTAAATTATAATCAGACAAATATACACTATTATCTATCTTATCACTATCAGTGCTATTTTTGTACGAGATTTTATCTGTTACTGCTTTTGAAATAAATTTCAAAGTTTTAATATCTACTTGCCCATCTCTAAATTGTAATTTATCTCCTTTTGCCGAATATGTACCCTCTCTATATCCATTTGCAATTTTATCTTTGCCATCTCTATCTTTTATACTATCTACTACATAAGTAAAGCCATTTTTTGTATATATACTATATTCATTATGATTCCCCAAATAGATATATATATTATCACTATCTCTTACACCATTTTCAGCTCTATTATAAAAGCTGTCATTACCTTTTCCACCAAATACTATATCATCTCCAGCTCCAGATACAATAGTATCATCTCCCTCTCCTCCTATCAGTATATCACCAATACCGCTTTTTTCATTATTGGTTGATGTTCCATATATTTTATCATTACCTTCTCCGCCATCAATATATGCAACACCTGTTGTTCTACCTGCTTCTATAAAATCATTACCTCCCCCACCAAATACAAAATCACTGCCTGAATCTATATTTTTGTATTTCCAGTTATCTTTACTTGAATATATCACATCTCTACTATCTCTACCAATAATCAAATCATTTAGTTTTGAGCCAGAATTGTAATATCTATCACAATATATAATATTTTCAATATTTATATCTGGAATATTAAACTCTATATCTTTGGTATCACTAGCATATTTCTTTGCAATATCCAATACACTATCAGCAGACAAATTGCAACCAATTAATAAAAATGATAAAATAGAAGATAATTCAATAACCCTTTTCATAACAAAACTCCTTATATAAGTTGTTTACTATTATATAAGCCAAAGCTAAAATATTTTTTAGCTTATACCACATAAATAAAATTTTACTTCGTTTAATAACTGATTTTACGCAAACAAAGCCCCTCTGCCTTGACAGATGAGGCTAAAGCCTCATTTCCAAAATAGATCAATTTTGAAATTTATATAGGAAGTGGGGGGACTGCAGTCTTATATCAGCTTAAGTTTTTACAATATAATTTGTTTCAAATATAAAGTGTGTAGTATTTAGTAGTTACTCTCTTGTGTATGCTATATCTTCCATTTTAGTTATATACAGTTCATTAAATTTTTCTGAGTATTCAAATAGTAGTTTGTAATACTTTATAAATCGAAATATCACTATTACAAATAACTTTATCTCCCAAAAAACATATTTTTGGGAGATAATTATAATATAAAAAATTAATTTTCGTCTTGATTTACAATTTTGTTTGCTTTAATCCAAGGCATCATCTCTCTTAACTCTTCACCGGTTTTTTCTATCAGTGATGCTTTTGCATTATTTCTCTCTGCTGTCATTCTTGGATAACCTGCTTGACCCTCTAGTATAAAATCTTTTGCAAATTTACCATTTTGGATCTCTTTTAGGATCTCTTTCATAGCTTTTTTGCTCTCATCATTAATTACTCTAGGTCCACTTACATAATCACCATATTCAGCTGTATTACTAATAGAATATCTCATATCAGCTATTCCACCCTCAAACATCAAATCAACAATCAATTTAAGTTCATGCAGACACTCAAAGTATGCCATCTCAGGTGCATAACCAGCCTCTACCAAAGTATCAAACCCAGCTTGAACCAATGAAGTTACACCACCACAAAGTACAGCTTGTTCACCAAATAGGTCAGTTTCAGTCTCATCTTTGAATGTTGTCTCAATAATAGCAGTTCTACCACCACCAATTGCACTTGCATAAGATAGAGCAAGTTCTTTTGTATTGCCACTTGGATCTTGAGCAATAGCAATTAGATCTGGAATACCACCACCTTTTACAAATTCACTTCTTACTGTATGACCTGGTGCTTTTGGAGCAACCATCATTACATTAATATCACTTGCTGGTGTAATTCTGCCATAGTGGATATTGAATCCATGACCAAAAGCAATAGTAGCACCACTTTTGAGATTTGGCTCAATCTCATTTTTATATACACTAGCTTGAGTCTCATCAGGCAAAAGAATCATAACAACATCAGCTTTTTTTGTAGCTTCTGCTACACTAAGTACTTCAAAACCCTTTGCTTCAGCTTTTTTCCAACTATTTCCACCCTTTTTAAGACCCACAACAACCTCTACACCGCTATCTCTAAGATTCTCTGCGTGTGCATGTCCTTGGCTACCAAAGCCAATCATAGCTACTGTTTTACTCTTGATTATCTCAATATCACAATCTTTATCATAATAGACATTTAATGCCATTTTATTATCCTTTCTGTATGGTTCTAAAAATTGCGTAGATTATAGCCAAAGTGGACTTATATCGTAATATATCAACTCCTGTTTAATTAAAAATGGCTTCTCTTTTTGAATTATAAGTATTTATTAAGTATAAATATTATAGAATTTGATTCTAAAATATCAAAAAAAGGGGTAGTAATGTTAAAAAAATTATTAGCATTATTTATGGCTATTGGTTTAATAAGTGGTTTGTATGCAGGTGATGTACCTACAAGCAAAAAGAAAATAATCCCTCAGGGTAAATATTTGACTCCCCAAGAGGCATATGATATGATGCAAAAAGAGGGTGATAAGGTATTGTTTATAGATGTACGAACACCAGAAGAGTTATATTTTGTAGGTTATCCTACTGTAATTGATAAAAATATTCCAATAGCCTATATTGATTATTCTAAATTCAAAAAGAATAAAAAAGGCGAAGTTGTAAAGTTTGCCAGTTATAAAAACAAAGAGTTTATGCCTCAATTAGAAGCAGCACTCAAAAAGAAAGGTCTTGATAAAAACAGCCCTATTATCGTAATATGTCGTTCTGGTAGCAGAGCTGCAAAAGCTGCAAAGATGATGGATAAAGCAGGATACAAAAATGTATATAATCTTGATCAAGGTTTTGAGGGTGATAAGGATAAAAACAAGCATAGAACTGTAAATGGCTGGAAAAATGCCAACCTTCCTTACACTTACAAGGTAAATGAGAAAGTATTTATTCTACATAAGTAATCTCTTTTGCTTATAGGGCTTTTGCTCTATAAGTCCTCTTTAAGACAAACAATATATAATTTCAATCTCTTATGTTCGGGTAGCTCAGGGGTAGAGCACTTCGTTGACATCGAAGTGGTCGGAGGTTCAAATCCTCTCCCGAACACCATCAGTATTACTCTATCACTTCAAAATACAACATTAAAGTCCTTTGATAAAAGTGTCCACCATCATCACTAATAATAGCATATCTATTTTTACCAACTCTTGTCAATCCCTCAAAGTTATCTACAAGCCAACCATCAGATCTACTCAATTGTGCCAGAATATTTAAATTGCACATACCATTTTTGCAAGAGGATATATCAAGTTTTGCTAAAATTGTGGTAAAAGATTCTACTGTACCATTATATGCTCTAAGTAATATCAAAATATCACCACTATCCATACTCTCTATAGCTGTAATTGCAATATTTTTGATATGAGGAGTCTTGAAGCTAAATTTGTTTCTACCATTTAGGGAGTAGATTGTCTGAATAAATCTATTACTTTTTCTCAAAGGATACTCAGATGCTATCATCAATCCATATTTTGGGTGGTATAGTATAGACTCTAACTGTTTATTTTTACCTCGGTATGACTTTTTATTACCAAGTAGAGATGGTAATTTTAGTTTTTTTATAACAGTGCCTTTTGTATCTAACTCTACTACTTTTGCTCTTCTTTCAAATGAAGCATAGAGTCTATTTTTGTCATCTATACACAACCCTTCACTATCTTTATCTCTTTTTTTGGTAAAAAACTTACCCTTTTTGGTATGTAGTTTGTATGAGTGTATAGGCTTTAAGTCTATATTTTTATCAAAAGTAGCTCTAAAGTGACTCAATACACCCTTATCACTAATTAGATACAAATTGCCATTACTGTATGCCAGGTCTGAAATCTCTTCAAAATCTATCCCATCAATCTCTCCATAAACCAACTCTACACAATCTATTATCTTGATTTTGCCTACAATATTGCTTTTTAGTGATGATGGTCTTATATCGACTTTGAAATAATCAGCCTGTATTGTAAAAAGAGCTATTATATATATAAGTAGTACTCTACCTGGCATCTTTTTTTTCCTCTTTATAGATAATATACAAAAACATCAATACAGCTACATCTATCATTACATCAGCAAAATTAAATATAGCAAAATCAAACCAACAGTGCCATGATACATAATCGACTACACCACCATATACAAATCTATCATACAAATTACCCAAAGCAGCTCCAGTAAGTATACCTGTAGATAGTGGGTACTTTTTGATAAATTTAGATACAACAAGGTATAACAAAATAGCAATTACTAGTAGTAAATGCAAATATTTTAGGCTCTCACCCAAAGATGATAGCATACTAAATGCTACCCCTTTATTGAAATGCAATTCCAGTGATATACAATTGCTATACCACTCATACCCCTCTACAAACAGATCTTTTAATCCCCTATCTATTAGAAATATACCAAGTGCAATTGATAAAAATATAAAAATCTGTCTCATTTAAACCAACGCTTTTTTGAAAAAGCCCTCTACTCTTTTCATCATACTATCTAACTGCTGAGCATCTTCTCCCTCTAAAAGAAGCCTTATCAAATTCTCTGTACCTGAGTATCTAAAAAGATGTCTCATATTTGCACTCTCTATATCACTACACAACTCTTTTAAACCTTCAATCTCATTTAAATCTTTTTTGTATGAGATTGGCAAATTTATCAAAAGTTGTGGATAGAGTTCAAATGGATTGAATACTTCACTAGCTCTTTTGCCATCTTTTACCAAACACGCCAAAGCCTGTAAGGCACTTGTAATTCCATCACCAGTTTTTGCAAAGTCACTAAATACAATATGACCACTTTGTTCACCACCAAAGTTTAGATTTAGTTTTTGCATCATCTGCACCACATTTTTATCACCCACTGCACTGCGATATACAGATATACCATAGTTTGATAGATAATCATCTAATGCTTTATTACTCATAACAGTAGTTACCATACCACTATTTTGCAAAGTATTTTCTCTTTTGAGATGCAAAGCTAGTACACCCATTAATTTATCACCATCTATCACATCACCCTTTTCATCTACCATTACTATTCTATCTGCATCACCATCTAATGCTAATCCAATATCAGCTCTGTATTTGACAACCTGTTGAGCCAAAGCTTCCGGGTGCATAGCTCCACACCCCTCATTTATATTAAATCCGTTTGGCTCATTTGCCACTACTACTACATCAGCACCCAACTCCTGTAGTACAGTAGGAGCCACTTTGTACCCTGCACCATTGGCACAATCGACTACCACCCTTAGATTGGTCAAAGACAACTCTTTTGGAAATGAATTTTTGATATGGACTATATATCTGCCTATTACATCATCTATTCTTTTTGATTTGCCAATACGCTTACCACACTCTTGAGAAGCTGAGAGTAACTCTTCATTGGCATATATCTCTTCTATCTTCTCCTCTACTGCTCTATTTAGTTTGCTACCAGTTGAATCAAAAAATTTAATTCCATTATCATAATATGGATTGTGACTAGCAGATATCATAATCCCTGCATCACATCTCATATTCTCTGTCAAAAATGCAACAGCTGGAGTTGGCATAGGTCCAATTTGAATTACATCATACCCTACAGCTGTAAGTCCGGAGACTATGGCATTTTCTACCATATATCCACTTCTTCTGGTATCTTTACCTACAAGTATTCTATTGTTTTTAGCGTGTGGTCTAAAGTATATACCAGTTGCCATAGCCAGTTTTAATGCTGCTATTGCAGTAACCTTTTCACCCGCTTTTCCCCTTACTCCATCAGTACCAAACAATTTTGCCATATAAAAATCCTAAAGTTTTTGTATAATTTTAGCCAACCAAGATGTAAAATTGGTTTCGTTAATGTGATATTAATAATATTTTAGATAGTATTCGCCCACTTATGAGTATGGGGCATATACCCTTTACTCTATTTGACATTATACAAAAAGCATAAAAAAGGACACTGTTAAATGGCACATCACAAGTCAGCAAAAAAAAGAATCAAGCAAACTGTTAAAAGAACAGAGAGAAACAGATACTACAGAACTCGTATGAAAAATATTGTAAAAGCTGTTAGAGTAGCTGTAGAAGAGGGTAACAAAGAAAAAGCAGTAGAAGCTTTTAAGGTAGCAAACAAGCAGTTGCACCACTTTGTAAGCAAAGGCTTCCTCAAAAAGCAGACTGCTTCAAGAAAAGTAAGCAGACTAAACAAGCTTGTAAACAATATGGACGCTGCATAAGCAATCTACACAACCTCTATAACCTACTACCCTCATTTTGGAGGGTGGTAAACTATACAATTAAACGCTCAGGATAATATAATGAAAGAGAAATTAATTCCATTTATTGAGCGATATGAAGAGATAAATCAACTCTTAAGCTCCCCTGATATTGCTTCAGATATCAAAAAGATGACAGAACTCAGCAAAGAACAATCCTCTATTGCTCCACTTGTAGAAAAGGCTCGTGAGTATATTGATACCATAGAAGCTATCAAAGAGAATAAAGAGATGCTTCAAGATGAAGAGCTTGGAGAGTTGGCAAAAGAGGAGTTGGCTGAACTTGAACCAAAATTGCCACAACTTGAAGAAGAGATCAAAGTACTTATGATACCAAAAGATCCAAATGATGACAAAAATATATATCTTGAACTCAGAGCTGGAACCGGTGGAGATGAGAGTGCTTTGTTTGTAGAAGATATTTTCAAAATGTACCTAAGATTTGCTGAAAGACAAAATTGGAAAGTAGAGATAGTAAGCTCTTCTGAAGGAACTGCTGGAGGATACAAAGAACTTATTGTCCTGGTAAAGGGTGATGGAGTATATAGCAAACTCAAGTATGAAGCTGGAACACATAGGGTACAAAGAGTACCAGAAACTGAAACTCAAGGCAGAGTACATACCTCTGCAATTACAGTAGCAGTAATTCCAGAAGTTGAAGATGTAGAGATAGATATAAAACCAAATGAGATAAAAATGGATGTCTATCGCTCCAGTGGTTGTGGAGGACAGAGTGTAAATACCACCGATTCAGCTGTTAGACTTACACACATTCCAACTGGTATTGTAGTAGCTATCCAAGATGAGAAATCTCAGCACAAAAACAGAGACAAAGCTATGAAAGTACTAAAGGCTAGAGTATATGAAGCCCAAATGCAAGAGCAATTAGCTCAAACCTCTGCCCAAAGGAAGCTTCAGGTAGGCTCAGGAGACAGAAGTGAAAAGATTCGTACATACAATTATCCACAAAACAGAATTACAGATCACCGTATAGGTCTAACTCTGTATGCTTTGGATGATGTAATGAATAATGGAACACTTGAGCAAGTAATAGACCCTCTGATAGCCCACGCCCAAGCAGAAGCTATAAAAGAGGCAGGATTATAACTAATATTAGGAGTGGGACTCTACTCCCACCAAAAATATTATCAAACTATTAAAAGCTTGATGTTTTATTAGCTATCTCTTCTATTACTTCTGATAGCTTTTTGTCTTCTACATTTATTACTATATCTGCTACTTTTTTATAAGCTTTTTGGCGTTCTTTGTATAACTGTTTGGCTTTTTTGGGCTCACTAAAAAGTGGTCTTTTGGCTAACTTCTTTTTGGAGTTTTTGGCAGTTTTTAATCTATTGTGAATCCACTCAAATGAAGCATCCAGCAGTACTACTGTACCAAGTTTGGATAGATTGTTTACCTTGTAAAAGCCTCCTCCGCAACTAATCAATGTACCATCTACACTACTTTCTATCCAGTTGGCACACTTTTGTTCCAATGCCCTAAAGTATGCTTCTCCCTCTTTTTTGAATATCTTTGGTATTGAACGATTCTCCAGTGACTCTATCAGATCATCTGTATCTATGGCAAATGTACCATACTTTTGTGAAAATGCTCTGGCTGTTGTACCTTTGCCTACACCCATAAAACCTATCAGTATAATATTATCTCTTTTCATTACTGTAACCTTTTTTGTTGTGATTATATCTTAGGGTATCTTACTCCACATAGATAGAGTCCATATGGAGGAGCCGGTTTGGTGATATATCTGTCTGTGGCTTTTATTTGATTGACCAACTGCTTTAGTGATATATCACCATTGGCATATGCAATAGATGCTGATACCATCAATCTAACCTGAGAACGCAAAAATCCATTGGCACTAAAGTATATAACACTATATTTGCCTCTTTTTATATAAAATGCTTTGTAAATCTCTCTGATTGTACTTTTGACATCTGAGCCACTTTTGCAAAAGTACCCAAAGTTGTGTTCTCCTTTAAAGATACCAAGAGCCTCTTTTAGCTTGGTGTAATCTTTGATGGTTATATCAGATACATATTTACGCTCAAAAACAGACGGATTTTGACAAATGATATACCTATATACCCTCTCTTTGGCACTGTATCTTGCATGAAAACTATCCGGTACTTCTACAATGTGTCTAAAGTATATGGCATCTACTTTGCCATTTAGAGCCTCTTTTAGGCTGTCTGTTTTACTCTCCCAGTATTTTGGCAAATCAAAGTGTATCACCTGAGCTGTGGCGTGTACATGAGAATCTGTCCTGCCACTGCCTGTAATATCACTGTATATACCTACACTCTTTAGTGCTTTTTTTATGGCAAAAGCTACTGTATTTGCAGTCCTCTTTTGCTCTTGGAACCCCTCAAAGCTACTTCCGTCATATGCAACTACCGCTTTTATTCTCATACTAATACCTCTTTAGTACTCTTTTTGCAAGTATCCACCACCCAACAGCCAAAAAGAGTAGTGTAAATACTCCAAACAACTCTATGCTTCCACTCTTTTTGAGTATGGCAGCTGGAATATAAAGAGCCATACCAATTACAAATATAGCTGTAAATGTGGCACTCTTTTGGTATCTGGGGTTATATATTGAGAGTGCAACAATAGGTGCAAATGTAAGCAGTGGAGAGAGTGATACAAACAGTAAATAGAGTAGATTTGCTCTGCGTCTTTTGTCTGTTTTGGCTTTTTGCCAATACTCTTTGAGTGTTACAACAGGCTTCAGTTTGGCAGAAGAGTATCTATACAGGGTCAATCTGCCATATCTGAGGGTTTGAATCTTTTGGGGGGTGGAACTCTCTCCTGTACCATTATAGAGTGAGAGTGTAAAGATAGAGTTATTATTGTCTATTTGTCCCTCTTTGGCTACAAAGAGCCTGTAGTTTTGGGCATCTTGATTATCAAAGAGTACAAGATTGTAGTATCTGTTACCCTCTTTTGATTCTGCATATATATGAAAATCACCAAAACTTTGACTAAGCTTTCTGGGTTCTATATTTAGTGTAGCTTCTGCAACCTTTTGGGCTTTGAACTGGGATAGTTTTTGTTTCATCTGTGGATAGACCATCAAAGATACAACCACCAACAAGATACTAAAAAGGAGTGTCATAGGAAACATAATACGAATAAGTCTCATTGGCTTGTATCCCAAAGCAAACAGAGCTACAAGCTCATTACCCTCAGATAGACGGCTAAAGGTATTAGCAAGTGCAGCCATAAATGATAATGGAATAGTAAAAAATATAATTTCTGGCAAAAAGTAGCCAAAGAGTTGAAGCAATTCAAATGTATCAAGATTGACTTTGGAGCTTAGTACTGATATTCTTACAAAAAAGACCAGTGATACAATCACAAAAAATGGTAAAAATATCAATAGGTAATTACTAACAAAGATGGTTAGAAGATACCTTCTGGTTCTACCCATACATTATCCAGTACAAAAGTCT
>Ga0256837_1002112_pt1 | contig 12723 bp, 9 predicted proteins | sample 4562384metaG_FD_185976 | JGI IMG/M metagenome (GOLD analysis project Ga0256837, IMG submission 185976) | Hydrothermal vent microbial communities from Guaymas Basin, Mexico - 4561-384 | ecosystem: Environmental > Aquatic > Marine > Hydrothermal vents | place: Mexico: Guaymas Basin | collected... | reverse complement strand
GATTTAAGAAAAGATAATAAAGATTTATGTTTTGGTCATTGGGATTGACTATAACATCTACATTTTTAATATTGGGATTTATTTATAAGAGTATGGGATTAAAATAAATATTTCTTATTCTATTTTTTAAAAATTTAATTTATTTCAATTCATTATATAATGATAATCGAGAACTACAAATTTATTCGTGGCTAAAAAAGTAAAGATAAAAAGGAAAATAAGATGTCTCCAAACCCATCAAAAGCAGATATAATCCAAGCGATATTAACAAATCAATCACTCACAGATGATGAAAAAACTCTATTGATAGATGAGTTTATAAATGAGATAAAAAAAGAGTACCCAGACCTAAAATATCATGCAACAAAAGCAGATGTTACAGACACTCAACTTAAACTCACAAAAGAGATAAAAGAGTTAGATCTGAAAATAACAAAAGAGATTTCAGATACAAGAAAAGAGATCAAAGATTTAGATGTTAAGCTGACAAAAGAGATCAAAGATTTAGATGTTAAGCTGACAAAAGAGATTAAAGATTTAGATGTTAAGCTGACAAAAGAGATTAAAGATTTAGATGTTAAGCTGACAAAAGAGATTTCAGATACAAGAAAAGAGATTAAAAATTTAGATGTTAAACTCACAAAAGAGATAGTAAATAGTAAAGTAGAAACTATTAAATGGGTAGTAGGTATGTTTTTTGCACAGATTATAGCTATAACAGGAATATTTTTCACAGCTTTTAAACTGTTTATGCCGGTGTAAAACTTTTAATTTATCCCTATTCATTATATAATTACAAAAATACAAGAGAGTTAACTACCATGCAAAAAGAAGAAAACCCAACAGATGGAAATTTAACACAAAAAGAGATAATCCAATTACTACTTCATAATGCACAACATATGGCAACAAGAGAAGAGGTAAAAAGTGATATAAAAGATCTCAAAGTTGAGCTTGAAAGAGGATATATCAGATTTAAGAAAAGATAATAAAGATTTATGTTTTGGTCATTGGGATTGACTATAACATCTACATTTTTAATATTGGGATTTATTTATAAGAGTATAGGCTTAAAATAAAGGTATCAAAAATATGAAGGAAGAACTCTAAAGAATGTGTGCAGTTTTCGGAATAATAGGCAAGTATAATAACTCAAAAGCAAGATTAGCCCTCTCAAAACTTACACATCGAGGACCCAATTATTGTGGTGTGTTTCAACGAGATAATCTTTTTTTTGCACATCAAAGATTGACTATTGTAGACTCTCATGAACGCTCTCATCAACCTCTACAATATAAAAATATTTTACTCTCTTTTAATGGCGAGATTTATAATTTTCAAGAGTTAAAAGAAGAGTTAGATTTTGATTTTCAAACAGAATCAGATAGTGAAGTAATTATCGCCTCTTATCTTAAATGGGGTATAGAGTTTGTGCATCATTTTCGTGGGATGTTTGCCATAGCTTTGATGGATGGTGATACACTCTACCTTTTTCGGGATAGACTAGGCAAAAAACCTCTCTTTTTTATGCAAAATAGCTCCTTTATATTCTCCTCTGAACTCAAAGCACTTACCCCATTTTTAGAAAAAACTATTATGAATAATGATGCTCTTTTGAGTTATCTCTCTTTTTTAACACCTACACCACCCCATACATTTTATAAAGGTATCTCAAAACTCTCAGCTGGAGAGTTTTTGACTCTCAAAGATGGGGTCTATAAAGTGCAACAATATTTTGATATTTTAGATACTCAACCAAATATCATTACAGATAGAGATGAAGCTATATATAAGATAGAACAAATTTTAGAAGAGTCTATCTCTTTACGGCTGAACAGTGATCTACCTATCGCCTCACTTCTTTCTGGTGGGATAGATAGTGCAACTATAAATGCCTATGCTCTTCAATATGGGAAAAAATTAAATACCTATACCTTAGGCTATAAAGAGTTTGCCAAATATGATGAGCGAAAAAATGCCAAAGAGACAGCAGAGTTTTTAGGGATAAAAAATAGTGAGGTAGTTATAGGAGAGGAGGAGTTTATAGGTGCAATGGATAGTGTGCTTGATACTCTTGATGAACCTTTAAATGATCCTGCTTCCATTCCTCTTTATCTTCTTTTTGAACGTATTAAAAATGATGGTTATAAAGTGGTTATGAGTGGAGAGGGAAGTGATGAACTTTTTTTAGGGTATAGACAATACTTTGAGTATTTGGATATTGAGGGTGCTAAAAGTTTAGCACATAAAAACTGGTTGAAAAAATATTTTCGTGCTAACTTCTCTATGAATAGAGAGTGGGAGTGGTACAAACGAATATTTGATGATACTCTTCTTTTTAGAACCTCAGGAGATAAGTTTACAGACCTCCAAAAAAATGCCCTTATGCGACGAAATATAAGAGATAATGAGTCACTCCAATATCTCCAACCATATAGAACAAGATTTGAAAATTCAGCACATAGTGATGAGAGCATTTGGTATAGTTATATAGACCTCAACATCTTTCAAGCAGAACATTTCTTAACAAAACTAGACCGTGTAAGTATGGCTCACTCTATTGAGTCGCGTACTCCATTTTTAGACCATAAGCTAGTAGAAACTGTTTTTAGTATAGACCCTAAACTTCGCTATGAAGATGGTGTCACAAAATCTCTGTTAAAAGAGGTGATGCAACCGATGCTCAATGAAAAGATTTTAAAAAGAAAGAAAAAGGGGTTTGCTAACCCATATATGGAGTATCTTATAAACTCTCAAAAGATAGCACTTATAACTGAAGTCAATAAACAAACAGGAATGTTTAAACCTAAAGAGCTAGAGGAGTATATACACACAGCTTCAAAAGGAAGTTTTAAACAGCACGTGTGGGGTCTTTATGTTTTATCTTACTGGATTAAGAAAAATCTTCTCTAATTAAGTATAAACCAAGGCAAGAGAGTATAAATTTCTAGTTATGAATATAAAAACAAAACTAAATATACTCCTTATCCTTACTATTTTTATCTCTCTCTTTATCTCTGGCTTTTTTTTTAAAGATATAGTAAAAACTTTTGCTATCTCTGGTAGTGTTGAACAAGCAAAAATCATTACTCAACAACTTTTAGCTACTCGACACTATCTCTCTACTATCGCTAGTAATGTATGTGTAGATGAAAAACTAGAAAATCCATTTCTTATATCGCCAGCTTATGTGGGTGGAAAAGTGAGTCATACTCTTTTAGAAGAGCATAATTTTTATATAAAACAGACCTCTCTTGCATATAGAAATAAAAATAACAAACCTGATAGTTTTGAGAAAAAGATATTAGAGCAGTATCGAGATAAAACTATTCAAGATGATTATTATGAGATATCTCTCTATAAGGGAAAGGAACATCTTCGTTATACCTATCCTCTCTTTATAAAAAAAGAGTGTTTACAATGCCATGGAAAACCATATATAGATATTAAAAAAGATAGTTACAATAACCTCTTACGACTCTATGGTAATAAAGCTTTTAATTATCAAATAGGTGATTTACGTGGAATGATTTCTGTTGCAATAGATATAGAAGATATAGAACATACAACTGATACACTTAATACAAGTATGTATATAACTCTTTTTATTCTTTTTTCAGTTATAGCTACTATTTTACTTATAGATTCTAAATTTATCTATACACCTCAGATACGACGTATAGAGGAGAAGGTAGAGCAAGAAAAAAAAGATAAAGAGTATTTAAATTTAGTTACTGAATCAAATAATAATGCTATTATAGCTATAGATAAAAATAAAACAATTTTAACATATAATAAAAAAGCTCAAGAGATTTTTGGTTTTACAAAAGAGGAGATGATAGGCACTCAAAATCTACTGCATATCATTCCTATAAAATATAAAAATCTTCATACTGTTGCAAGTAATCTCTATTTTAAAACTGGAAAATCAAAAGGTATTTTAGGTACAACACTAGAATTAGAAGCGCTTAAGAAAGATGGAGAGATTATCCCTATAAGAATCTCTTTTGGTACAAATAGTGACAAAGAAAACAAAATAGTTGTCGCAAATATTTCTGATTTAACACTAGAAAAAGAGAAAGAGGAAAGTATACAAAAAGAGGCTAAAATTGCTAAAGATAAAGTAGCTCGTTCACTCACCCTTTTTAGTGATAATGTTTTAGCATCGAGTAGTAATCTTGAAGGAAATCTTACCTATGTATCTCAAGCATTATGTGATATGAGTGGTTTTACTAAAGAGGAGTTACTCGGTCAGCCAAATGAGGTTTTAATAGCACCAGATACATCTAAAACAAAGATGAATAAACTTCTCAACACTATAAATTCAGGTACTATATGGAATGGAGAGATAAAGAGTCGAAAAAAAGATGGCAGTTACTATTGGGTAACTATCTCAATACTTCCAGATTTTGATATAGATGGAAATATTATAGGATTCTCCTCAATTCGTCATGATATAACTTCGGAAAAAGCAAAAGAGGAGTTTATGGCAAATATGAGCCATGAACTTCGTACCCCTCTTAATGCTATTATCGGTTTTAGTTCTCTTTTAGGGCGAAAACTTCAAGATGAAAAAAATCTTGAGTTTATTCAACATATAAACTCTAGTTCAAAATCTCTTTTAGCACTTATTAATGATATTTTAGACCTCTCAAAAATCAAAGATTCTAAGTTTACAATAGAACCTTATGAGTTCAATGCTTATAGTGAAATGATAGAGTATACAAAAAGATTTGAGGGTTTAACAGCTAAAAAGAATTTACTATTTAACAATCATATCAGTCAAAAACTCAAAGGTGATTTTTTTGGAGACTGGATACGCATATCTCAAATCATTTTAAACATTATCTCTAACTCTATAAAATTTACTCCTGAAAATGGAACAATTATCTTCGATACAGACTACAAAGAGAATAGCCTTATATTAAATATTAGTGATAATGGAATAGGAATGAGTAAAGAGGTTCAAGATAAAATATTTAAACCTTTTGAACAAGCTGATGGAAGTACTACTAGAAAATATGGTGGAACAGGGTTAGGTCTAAGTATCACACAAAGTTTAGTAGAACTTATGAATGGTAAAATAGAGCTAATCTCTCATAAAGGAGTAGGTACAACTTTTACTATCACTCTTCCACTAGAGAAAAAACAGAAGTTAGAGGAGATACAAAATATAGAGGTATGTGAAGAAGAGTGTGAAAAAATTTTAAATACACATCTTTTAGTAGTAGAAGATAACAAAACAAATCAGCTCTTAATTAAGATGCTTTTAGAGGAGTTTGGCTCAACTTGTAACATCGCAAATGATGGTGTAGAAGCGGTGACTATGTATAATCCTGATATTCATAAATTGGTATTGATGGATGAAAATATGCCAAATATGAATGGTATAGAAGCGATGAAAATTCTTAAAAATAGATATAAAGAGCGATGCACTCCTATTGTAGCCCTTACAGCTAACAATATGAAAGGTGATGAAGAGAGATTTCTAAAACTTGGTATGGATGGTTATGTATCTAAACCTATTGATGAAGAGGAGTTGTTTGAGGTTATCTCTAGGTTATTATAACTTTTATACCGAATTTTATGATTTAAAGTATCTAAAATGAATATATTTTTCTTGCTATCATTTAATATCTCTATATTTGAAATAACTTTCTCTATTTCTTGAAGATTGTGAATGATTGTATAAGGCATATCTATAATAATATGACTTTTTTTACTCATCATAGCACGAATAAACATAACATAAAAAAGTTCTACGGATTTACATTGTGCTACTCGTTGCATTCCTATATGAGATAACTTTAATTTAGACAATAGTGCTAAACCTTCCTCTTGTGCCTCTTTTGTAGGCATAAACTCTTGTACCTCTTTTAGTAGTGCTATATTTTCCACCATATTAAGATTTAAAATTAAAGGAGTTTTTATAGATATAAGAGAATAATCTTTAAAATTAGAGATATATTGCTCTAACTCTCTATCTGATGAAAAAAACTTTAAAGTGATTGGAGTAATAATGCTAACACCTCTATAAAAAATATAGCTATAAAAAGTTTCACCATTCCGTTCAGCACAGATATTGGTATAGCTGAGTAACTATTTGCTGTTTTAAATCCACTATATATTGGGATAAGCATAATCACAAAACCAAAGGCGATACTTTTAAATAACAAAACTATTAAATCTTTCACCTCAACAGCATTTAAAAGTAAAGCTGTATATATATGCAAATCCATTCCCATATAAAAAAGTGTAAAAAGATAACCACTACTTAACATTATAAGGGCAAAGAGTATAGATAAAAATGTAACACTAATTACACCACTAATAATCCGAGGTAGAAAAAGATAATCTATTAAATCTATATCATATTCTTTTAATGTATTTAGCTCTTGATTGACATTCATTATAGCTATCTCTGTATTTACTGCTGTTCCTGAACGTAAAGAGATAAGTAAAGCTGTAAAAAATGGCGAAAATTCATTTATAACAAAAGTAACAATAATAGAACCGATATTATCTTGTAAAGAGTATTGTGTCGCTACAACGATAACCATACCAATGATAACAGAACCAAAAATCGATGCCATAAAGATAAAAAGAGGTAAAATAGTAACAGCTGTAAAGTATATCTGCTTCACTAAGACCATTCTCATAGCAGGATTGTAACTTTTAGGATTTACCATATGAATAAGACATAAGGAAGTAAATTTTAATGCTTCATATATAGAGTTTAAAGAGTTTATAGTTCTATCACCTATGCTTTCTATAAATTTAATCATTAGATTTTCTCTCTCATCTAAAATAGTATTCTAAAAATAGAACCCTCATTTTCAACACTCTCTATCTTTAATTTAAAACTATGAAGTTTAACAATATTGTTTACAATAAAAAGACCAAGACCTAAAGAGTTATTCCAGCTATTTTCATGCACTCTATAAAATTTATTGGTGATATTTTCTAGGTTATCTTTATTTATTCCTATCCCACTATCTATAACTTCTATACTCTTTTCATCAAATTTTATTATTACATTATCTTCAGAATATTTACACGCATTTTCCAATAAGTTTGATATAACTACACTAAAAAGAGAACTATCTACTTTTATAGATATATCTCTCTTTCCCTCTATTTTTATCTCTCTTTTTGGATAGCTTACCTCTATATTTTCAACACTATCAATAACTAAATCATATAAGTTTATAGTGAAAAAATTTAGAGATTGTTGCCCACTATCAAGTTTTATAGAGAGGCGAAGAGTATCTATAAGGTCACTTAATTTTATACCATTTTTATATATTTTAGTAAGAAATTTTTTACGAATATTTTTATTTATAGCTTCATCATCTAATAGTGTTTGAGAGTAGCCATTTATAACAGCTATTGGGTTTTTAAATTCGTGAGAAATTGCAGAGATAATATCATCTTTTTGTTGATTTGATGCTTGAAGTTTTGCTGTATATTTTGATTTTTGCTTCTCTTTTTTTACTATAATTTGAGCTACTTTTGTTAGAAGCTTTGTTACATGAAAAAATTCTAAAGAGTAATTTGAGCTGATATATGTACTTTTATTTTTTTTCGTAAGTGATGTTAAAAAAGTGACAATTTTTACTATCTCTTTCTCTAACTCTTTACTTATATTGTATGTCACAAAAAAGATAACAAGAAAAAAAAGTGCCAATACTCCAAAAATTTTAAATCCTAAAGAGAGTATCTGTTCATTGATATTTTTTAACTCTGTTGATAAACGTATATAGATATAACCATTATATAAAGAGTATCGTTTTGCAATATAGAGCAAATCTGTATCTATTGTATCGGAATGTCTGATTTTATATCCAAATTTTTCATCTCTTGCTTGGATTATCTCATCTCTATATTTATGATTATCCATTTTTGTTTTATCTTTATGTGATTCTGCTATTACTCTACCCTCTTGTGAAATGATAGTTACTCGAAGATTTAGTTCATCTTTTATCTTTGTAGCAAGAGTATCTAGGTTAAACTCTTCGTTTAAATCAAATGAGATAATCGCTATATTGTTTAAAAGTGCATCTCGTGTTTGAGAGATATAAAACTCTTTTGTCCAATAATAAACAATAGCTCCAACAATTAAAAATAATATAGAAAATATCACTATAAATTTTCTTAATATAATTTGATGGAATTTTAACAACTTACACACCCTTTAAAACCTAAAAAATATTGAATCTCAACATAAAGTTTATCCTCATCAATAGGTTTAGATATATATCCATCCATTCCTTGCTCTAAAAACCTCTCCCTATCTCCACTCATCGCATTAGCTGTTAGTGCTATGATAGCTCCACACTCCTCTTTATATCTCTCTTTTAAGATTTTCATCGCTTCTATACCATTCATATTTGGCATATTTTCATCCATTAAAATAAGGTTATGTTTTTGAGGGTTATAAATTTTAACTGCTTCTAGTCCATCATTTGCTATATCTGATGTTAATCCAAACTCATCTACTAGCATCGTTATAAGCATCTGATTTGTTTTGTTATCTTCTACTATTAAGATATGCCCCTCTAAGGAGTTCTCTTTCTCTTGAGAGTTTTCCTCTTGCTCTTTTACTTGAGTTTCTACTGTTTGAATTTTTTCTAATGGAAGAGTCACTGTAAAGGTTGTTCCAACATTTAGTTGAGATGTTAACTCTATCTTTCCATTCATCATCTCCACAAGTTTTTGAGTAATACTTAAACCTAAACCTGTTCCACCATATTTTCTAGTAGTTGAACCATCGGCTTGTTCAAAGGGTTTAAATATTCTATCTTGAGTTTTTTCATCCATCCCTATCCCATTATCATAGATAGTAATTATAAGAGAACCCTCTTTATAGAGTGTTGTATATTTTATTTTTCCATTTTTAGCTGTAAATTTTATAGCATTTGAGATAAGATTTAAAATTATTTGAGATATTCTTAACCAATCCCCTAAAAACTCCCCTTTGAGTGTTTCATCAATTTGATTATCAAAATTTAGCTCTTTCTTTACTGTTAAACCATTAAATTGATGGGAGTGCATCTCTATCTCTTCATAGGCATTGAACTTATACTTTTCTATCTTAAATGTTGTATTTTGAATTTTTGAAAGATCTAATATATCGTTTATTAACATCAGTAATCCATTAGAACTGCTATTTATCTGCTGTGCTAATTTTTGATGATTAAAACTACTCTCTTTTTTCTGTAAAATACCACTAAAGCCTATAATAGCATTAAGCGGTGTACGAAGTTCATGACTCATATTTGCCATAAACTCCTCTTTCACTTTTTGAGGTGTAATATCTTGCTGAATGGATATATAAGAAACGATATTATTCTCTTCATCAAACTCCGGAATAATAGATGTTCTTGCCCAAAAATATTCCCCATTTTTCTTACGATTTTTTATCTCTCCATACCAAGGTTCTCCCGATTGAATAATTTTCCATATCTCTTGAGTTCTTTCTTGTGGCATATCAGAATCTCTTAAAATAGTATAGTGTTTTCCCATAAACTCCTCTTGAGTATAACCCGATATATCACTAAGAGCTTTACTCGCATAGATAATCATACCATCTGGGTCGATATTGAGAGATATAACATTCTCTCCAAAAAGTTTGAGAGATTTATTTAATTTCTTCTGTGATATTTTGGCCTGTTCCAAAAGTAATCCATCTTTTTTAAGATTTTGGCGCAACATAAAGATAAGGATTAAAAAAAGTATTAACACAAATACCCCTATCATCTGAAAGATAGTGCTATAATCTTGCTCTTTTTCAACAACTAAAGTTATCCATTTATTAAAAATTTTATAATGTTCTTCATCACTTATCTGTGCTATAAGCTTCTGAAAAATTCCAATTAAAATATCATTATCATTTCTAATAGCCATAGGTACAGCTAAACTTTTTTCAAACTTTCCAGAGATTTTAATCTCTCCAGCATATTTTTTGTGCATAAGATATGTTATAGTTGCCAATGAGCCTACTGCACCATAAACTTTCCCATCTTTTACCCTCTCTAATGCCTCTGTTAGATTCTTTACCTCCATAATTTCTAAGTTTGGATATGTAGTTTTAAGATAATTTATGATGCTATAACCTGAAGGTATCGCTACTTTTTTATCTTTTATAGATGTGAAATCTATTATAAAACTAGTATCAAGTTTAGTAGCAAAAACGATAGGTGTTGTAATAAGTGGTTTTGTGAAATTAAGATATTTCTCTCTTTGTGGAGTTTTTGTAGCTAAAGAGATTATGTCACATTTTCGACTTTTTGCAAATGCTAATGTCTCTTTCCAACTTCTTGTATAAACAACATTAAGAGGTATGTCCAATTTTTTACGAAATATATTTAGATAATCAGCACTTAAACCTATATGCTTTTTATCTTTAAATGATTCAAATGGCATCCATTTTGGGTCTATACAGATATTTAGAACTTTTTTATTATCTAAATATTTTTGCTCCCTATCTGTTAAAAAAGTTTTATCTGTTTCAAAGATGTCAAAAATTAATTCATCTAAATTTACTTTATCTTTTACATAACCCATAACATTATAAACAGCATCTATTTTTGCCATCTTGTTACTATCTATATATCCTAATTTATCTGTTTTATAGTATGCTAACTCTTTTAATTTTTTTGCTTCGTAAAGTAGTGATGCTTTAGATTTTTGTTTTGTATTGTACTTTTCCAATATCAATTCTACTGTCTCATCTATATGAGAAAAAGCATATTCCCACCCTTTTAAAGATGCTTTTGTAAAGTTGATAGCTCTTTGTTTATGGTTAATAATTTCATCATCACTTGTAAAAAGTATATCGCTATAAAAATCAAATCCATAATCTTTTGGATTAAAAATAGTATATTTTATCCCTTTCTCTTGCAATAAAAAGGGTTCATCAGATATATATGAAAGGATTAAATCTGTTTTATTATTTATAAGGTCATCTATATTTAGAGAGTGTTTTTGTAGTACCATATCATCTATCGATAATCCATGCTGATTTATCATAGCATGTGTTGAAAGTGTTGTATAAGGGTCAGAAAGTGTCATAATCCTTTTACCTATAAAGTCACTTATTCTTGTAATATTTGAATCTTTTGTTGCAAGGAGAATTGTTGGTGATGATTGAAAAATAGAAGCAAGAAGTTTTATTTTTGCTCCACGAGATTTATTTATAATTAGAGAAGAGCGACCTATTGCATAAGTTGTTTTCTTCTCTTTTATCGCTTTTACTATGTTAAATTCAAAATAGAACTTTTTTATCTCAACATCAAGGGAAACATCATTATAAAAACCTTTCTCTTTTGCCATATAATAACCAGCAAACTGAAATTGATCTGGCCATTGTAGTTGAAGAGAAACTTTTTCTAATGGTTTTGCATCACTAATAAATGGTAATAAAAACAGTATAGCTACTAAAAATATATATCTAAATTTTTGTATCAATTTATAAAAATCTCCCAAAATCCTTAAGATAAAAGATTTTATCATATAACCATACAAAGAGCAAACTTCAACAACTCTTCGTTATAATCTTTCACTAAATAATCAAACAAAGGTATTTAATGTTTAACGATGCACTCCACACAATGACTCTTAGCGACGATGGTTCTTATACTGCATATTCAAAAGAGTATGATGAACATTATCATTCTACAAAAGATGGTGCGTTAAATGAGTCCTTAGTCAAACATATTTATCCTACTTTTAAGATAAAGCAACATCAAAAAAAGATAGTAATTTTAGATATATGTTATGGTTTAGGTTTTAATACTCTTGCTACTCTTTACTATCATAAAACACATAATTTAAACTCAAAACTTTATATATATTCTCCAGAGTTAGATAGTTCTCTCATTCAATCATTAAAAGATTTTAGTTATCCAAAAGAGTTTGATATGTTTAAAGATATTATTAAAGCACTCTCTTTAAATAATCTATATGAAGATGAACAGTTTTATATAGAACTATTTTTAGGAGATGCAAGAGAATATATAAAAAGATTTCACAATCGATTTGACATAGTCTATCAAGATGCTTTTTCCCCATCTTCAAATCCTACTCTTTGGACACGAGAATATTTTAAAGAGATTAAAAATGGTATGAAAGAGGATGCTTTATTGACAACTTACTCCATCGCTTTAGCCACACGTTTAGCATTATATGAAAATGGATTTATTTTATATATAAATAGTGGAGAGAATTATAGAGTTGCAACTGTTGCATCTTTTAAAAAGTTATCTGAATTTAAAGTTGTAGATATGGAGCATAAAATAGCTTGTAATCCTAGTGTTTGTTCTTTGAGGGATGAAAAGTATTAGACTCGTATAGCTTTAGATGATATTCCTCTTTTCACTAAGAGTATTAGACTTCTTGCAAAACTCTAAAAATAAGCATTAAAAATGTTATAATCAACGACCCCGAGGCAAGCCTTTTAGCTGAACGCTAAAACTTTTTTTCGCAAGTTCAAAAGTAGGGGTATGAAAAAAGTTTAAACTGTATTATTTATTCGACCCAAGGGTCTGGGAATAAAACCCAAGTCTGAACAACTGATTAAAACAACTTTAGGAATAATAAGTAATCAACAAAAATTAATTTCATACTCTTGACCATAACCAATAATCACTTTTTCTACATAATCTTTCATTTTTTCCACAGATTTATAAGCATCAAATTCTATCCAATAATATTTCATAAATT
>Ga0256837_1002110_pt1 | contig 12731 bp, 22 predicted proteins | sample 4562384metaG_FD_185976 | JGI IMG/M metagenome (GOLD analysis project Ga0256837, IMG submission 185976) | Hydrothermal vent microbial communities from Guaymas Basin, Mexico - 4561-384 | ecosystem: Environmental > Aquatic > Marine > Hydrothermal vents | place: Mexico: Guaymas Basin | collected... | reverse complement strand
ATAGAGCATTTTAAAAAAGTTCGTGAAAATTATGATGAAAATATACCACTTGCTTTTCTTATAGATAATGCTTCTTGGCATAAGACTAAAGCTGTTAAAAATTACTGCAATGAGAATAATATCTCTTATAATAACCCTAAGTAAATAGGGGCTTAGTTAGATTTCAAATTTTACTAAAAACTTGACAATATGTCAATTTTCCTCGTTTTTTACTTTTTATACCTTAAAATTTCTTTATGCCTGAATAATATCTTAGTCCTTAGAGACTGTTAAAAAGAATAGGCTGAGTTTGTAGAAACTGAAAAGAATAATAGGGCTTAGTCCCTGCATAAGAGAATAGTTAATCAAACTAAAGGAATTCAAAATATGACTAATACAAATGACATATTATTCATCGGTGTTGATATTGCAAAACTTAAATTTGACATTTGCATATATAATGGCAATTTTTCAAGCTGTGAGTACGAAACCTTTTCTAATGATTTAGATGGTTTTTTTAACTTCCTTTCCCTTATCAAATCTAAAACTAATTTTAAAAATATCAGAATAGGCTTTGAGGCTACGAGTATGTATATGGTAGCACTTCAAAAATATTTAGATTCCAATAACATTAAATATATTTTGATTAATCCCACAAAAATATATCACTATGTCAAATATAAAAATTTTGAGAGTAAAACAGATAAGTTAGATAGTTACTATATAGCTGACTATATAACAACATTAAAAGATGAAGCATTTAATAGTTCACATAATGAAACTAAATTTCTATATAAATCGTATAACTCATATTTAAACTTAATCATAAAAACAGAAACACATTTAAAAGCCCTTAACGATAGTCTTTTGAGTGATGAGTTTACAAGTTTAACATTAAAAAATGAAATTATTTCTCTAAAACTTAGTTTAAGTAAAACCAAGAATATAGCTTTAAAAGAGTTAGTAAAAACTATAAAAATAAGTATGCCTGAATATGATTTTGTGAAAAATGATTTAATCGGTGTAGGCGATAAAACTTTAATAGCTGTACTTCCTGTTATATATGATATTTCAGAACAATACTCATTAAAACAATTGCAAAGTTTTATAGGTCTCAATCCCGTATATAAAGATAGTGGTTCATCTGTTAGTAAAAAACAAAGGATTAGTAAGGCTGGAAACAAAGAAGCTAGAAAAATGCTTTACATGTCAGCTGTTGCAAGTGTTAAAAATAATACAGAACTATCACTAAAATATCATAGATTACTAGATAGTGGTAAACCTGCAAAAGTTGCACTAATAGCAATTTCAGCACATATTTTTAGAGCAATAATTATTAAATTAAATTATTACAAGTCTTTGAATAAAGATGATTAAACAAGATGAGGCAATCTTTAAAGGTATGTTAAAAATCTTAAAAGATGGGAGTAGTTTTAATATTATGCAAGTAGCTAAAAATAGTGGAGTATCAAGACAAACTATTTACAACAAAATAGAAAAAAACACATTTCAAGATTTAGAAAAAATAAAAAGAGATTTTAAGAATAAACAACTTTTATAGTCATTATTTAGGTAGTGACTAATAAGAGTTTAACACTCTATAAATTAATAAAAGGAAGTCCTAAAATGGCACAAGAAAAAAAACAAACACAAGAGCAAGAGATACCAGACTTTGATGCAAAAGTACCATCTAACAACGATATAGCTAACTATATGGCTAAGTATAATAAAAATGAAGTATTGGTAGCTGGTACAGTTATTAATACAAAAGTTGGTGAGAGTAAGCCTAAATTAGATAAAGAGGGAAATCAAGTTGTGCAAGATGGAGAGCTTCAATTTTGGGAACCGTTCCGTTCAGTAGATATAGTATTTGAGGGTGCATCTATGCAAATCAATTTAGATAAGGAAAATTACTCAAAAATTACTATTGGTACAAGATACTTGTTTGGTGGTCGTATGGGTTTACAATACGGGAAAGTAAATGCTGTTTTCAATTCAGTAATGGCTGTTTAGTAGCATTTATGTTTAGTTTTAACAAAGATTATATATTATTTTTGGATGGTGGTTCATTAGTTCCATATCATATGGATAATTGTACATATGTACCCTATCCAAATACTAAAGTAATAGAAGAGTTAGAACTAGACTACAAATTTTACATAAAAACTAGCATAGGTTATTTCGTTGGAACTAATGCTAGTAACTATGTTCGTAAAATTCATCCCTCTGATTTCAAATTAGTTAAAAATCAAATCAAAATAAATAAAGAAAAAGAAAAAGTAGAAGATAGAAATAAAGTTTTAATAAAAACTCAATTAGTTATGGATTTTTGTTAAGAAATTGTTAAATAAAAATTGTCCCCCCTTTGGTTTAACAAGGGGGTCTAAATTGCCAAAATTAAAAAAAATGCCAAAGGGTTTATAAGTGGACACTACAAAACAACATAATAAATTAAGAGTTAGATTTCTAGAATCCGTTTTAAATAAAAAACACTCTAAGAATAAAATATCATTTAAACTATATAAACATCAAAAAAGAAGATTAGAGAGATTAGCAATAAAGTTAAATGTAGAGAAAGTATCTCAACATGTGGACACATTAAAAAATCATTACTACATAGATAAAAAAATAACTGATGAAGATTTCTACAAATATGTAAATACATTGAAAGAGATTCTACTTTTAAAAAAAGAGGCACAAGAACAAAAGAATAGTTATGGTGACATCAAATCAGTTAATATTCTTTTAGGTAAGCATAAATTTAATGTTATGCCTATCTCCATTGAGGGCTTCTCTGCACTCATAAAAAATAATGATGTATCTATTGCCCTTAGAAGTTCAAAAAATAAAGTAAACCCCTCTCCATTAATTAAAGTTGAGTTTAGAGCTGAATTTTTAGCAAGAGTGGGTTATCTGAATGCTGTAAAAATGATAAACGATTTAATCACTAATCATCTATTGTCAATATATAAAATAAAAATATCAGAAATCCACTTAGCAACAGATATTCAAGGTTACGATTTTAATCATTTAGATTATTTTAAAATGAAGACAAGATCAAGAGATCCTAAATCATATGAAGAAGAAAGTCCAGAGGCTAAAGCTAACAGATATGGGGGCTTAACTACATTTACTGGATTTAGTTTTGGTAGTGGAAATTATCATTTAAGAATTTACAATAAAACTAAAGAGATTTCAAAATTTAAACAGAAATCATTTTCTAAATTTCATCTATGGGAACACAAAAAAAATTATAATGAAGATAAAACAGTTTGGAGGATAGAAGTTCAAATCAGAAGAGCGAAGTTAAAAAAGATGATTAATTCGGACGGGAACACTATGGATGATTATTACAACATTCTTAGAGGTATCCCCGATTTATGGGCTAAGGCTATGCAAGATTTTACAATGAAAGATTTTACAGATGAACAAAGCTTTGATTTACTAAGAGGTAAAAGAAAGTTAAAAAATGGAACTGATAAGCCACTGACAAAAGATGCTATCTATAAAATATTTCATAGAACTCCAAGCTTACCCTTTTGGGATGATTTAAAGGTATGGAATGGTTTTATAGGTAAAGAGGTAAATACGGCTTTTATGATACCTAAGAATGGGCATAGTGACTATGTAACTAACTCTATCAAATCTTTATATTCAACAATGGCAAAACATTATGGTTCAGTAACAAGAGAAACTCTAGTAAAAGCTTTTAGAACTGCCAATGATGAAAATTTAGAAAAAAAACAAATTGGCTTATTAGAAGATACATTCAATAAACAATTAGATTGGATTGAAAGAGTAGATTATTTCAACAGTAGTGGGGTTCTAAATATGCCATATTTTAAAGATTTAGAGAGTGAGATTTTTACAACTGTTTCAGATTGTGATTATTTAATAAAAGATACTCCATTTACAAACAAAATTATTAAGAGGATTGAGGATAGGCAAAGATTTAATCCAAATACTGATGCGTCTATCAATTTTAATGATACTCAATATTTAGAAAATTTACAAAATAAAATAGAAGCAAAAGCACTATTTTAAATTTAACACAAAGGATAAAAGATTGAAGATATAAATAAGAGGTTTTGGGAAAGTATAACTTATTTTAAAAAAGATGAGTTTACTTGTAAATGTGGGTGTGGTTTAGACATCATAAATAAAAGTTTAGTTAAAGATTTGCAAACGGCAAGACTTTTAGCAAAAGTACCTTTTAGTATTAATAGTGCTGTTAGATGTATCAAACATAATAAGCATGTAGGTGGTTCTGTTAATTCAAGTCATATATTAGGTTTAGCAATTGATATAAAGGCTGATACATCTAGTAAGAGATACAGAATATTAAAGGCTTTGATGTTCGTTGGGATTAATAGAATAGGTGTTTATAAGGATTTTATCCATGTAGATATAGATACAAATAAACCAAGTAAATTAATTTGGTATAGATAAAGATTAAGGAATTAAAAAAAATGAGTTTTTGGATTAAATTATTATTACCATTCGCTTTTGATATGGTTAAAGAATATATAAAAAGTACAGATAGCACAAAAGATGACAAAGTGTTAAATATCGTGCAAGAGGGTGCTAGTTATCTAGCTGTTAAGGATAATAATACATTAAATGACAAGTCGTTAAGTGAATTAGACAAAGCAATAATGATAGGTGATAACAATGAGTAAATTAATGTATAGAAAAGATTTAGATAGGGTTTTGACTGCTGATGAAGTTGATGGTAACTTTTTAATTCTTGATAAAAAACAAACAATTAAACTTGCTCCTCCTACTGTTACAGATGATGTAACAAAAGGGCAGAGTTTAGGCGATATTTGGATTGATACATTTAACAAATTTATTTATGTATGTGTTCTGATTGACGAGGGTTCTGCTGAGTGGAAACTGTTAGATTTAAAGATTACTAATCTTGACTTTGGAGAAGATAATAAGTTTTCTAATTCTGAAGATAGTGTTATTGTAGTTGGTCATGGTCACGATATAGATTATGGTAAAGATAGTTTAATTATGGGTAATAATAACTACTGTTATGCCGACCGTTCAATAGTAATAGGTTCTGTGAATGTAACTCCTCATAACGAGGATAGACAAAAGGTTGATGCAAGTATTATTATAGGTGAGTTTAATATTGGTGGTATTGGTAATAGTTTAATATTAGGAAATGAGAATAAGTCTTCTATTAGTTATTCAAACATGCTAGGTATATCCAATGAAATATATGGTCAATTTCATTCAATTATTGGTTATGAGAATCTTGTTGGTTCTGCTGATGATTTCAATTATTTTAATGCAATAAGTGGTCGAAATAATATTATTAATGGTGCTTTTAATTATAATTTTATTAAAGGTGAGAATAATAAAGTATCAAATCATCATAGTTTTTTAGTTGGAAATAATCTTCATACTAATACAGATGGTCAAGTTCTATTTGGTCAATTTAATAGAGATGATAGTTCTATTGTTTTAGCTTATGGTAATGGGGTAGATACTGATAATCGTTCTAATCTTATAGAGGTGTATAAAGATGGTAGTGTTATTGCTCCATCACTTGAAATTTTAAACGATGCAAATCCTAAAATTTTAGTAAATAAAGAGTTTGTAAATAAATCTATTTCAGAAACTCCGTTAGGTACTAAAGATACAACTGCAAATCGTCCAGCAAATCCTAGAATAGGCTTATATCATTTCGATACAGACTTATCTTCACCTATTTGGTATAATGGTTCAGATTGGACTGATGCTAGTGGTACAGTCGTATAAAACTAAAGGATTTTAAATGCCAAATTATGTAGATACAGATTATAGTGAAAATTATGCAGAGGGTGACACTCCTTCTGCTGAGACAGTTGAGTGTGACACAAAAGAGTTAAATGCAAAGATAGATGATTTAACTCTTCAAGTTAAAACTCTTGCAGATAATCAAAAAATATTAATCGAAAATCAAAATAAACAAACAACACAATTTATAGAAGCGATGAAAGCACAAACAACTTATTTTAAATCAAGAATGACTAAACAAGAGGGTTTATCATCAATAAGATTTAACGATGTAGAAACTTTACTAGAATCCAATAAAGTTTCATTGTTTAAAATAGCTGAATTTTCAAATGCTTTATCAGATAAAATAACTGCAGTTTCAGACACTCAAAATGATATTTTAAAATCTTCTTTTAATGATTTAGGTAAGTTAGTAGAGAGATTCCCATCCGTTGCAAATGAAAGTTTATATGTTTATCCTAATGGAACTGATTGTGTAGTTGCTGGATTTGAGGGTAACTGTAAAGTTTTATCTTCAAGATTTACACTTAGTGATAATAATGCTCATACAGTTCTTTATACAATAGAACATATTGATGCTGACGGTAGGTCTAGAATTAGTGAATATGTTGAAAAATTTGTCAATTCTATTGATAAAAGTCAATGGTATCATATAACCCAAATAGAGAAGTTAAAAGATGAGTAGATTTGAGGATAGTTATTCTAATCTTATAATGGATATGAAATTTAGAGATGGTTTATATGAAATATCTGAACCCAAAACCTCTATAAGCAAAGAGTTAACTACAAGAACACAAGGCAAAGAGTTAACTAGTCGCCAATATGAAGCACCAAGAACAACAAATGTTAAAAGTGGTATAGGGTTTAAAACTCCTCCTAAGTTTAGTCTTCCTTCTGCTACGGGTAGTTTAGCTACTCCTTTGACAGCTTTTACATTTATTGTTGATGCAATGGTTAATAAGGGCTTAGATATGTATGCTGAAAGGGGTTATTATGCAACTCCTGAATTACAAGCTAAAGCTGATGCTTCTAAACAGTCTCAAGAAAGTTTGTTTGCTAAAAGTCAAACTCTATCATCTGCTATACCTAGACCTACTGAGAAAATTCCATCAGAAGAAATAGAAGAGAATCCAAAAGCTAAAAATTTACTAAGTGTTTTAAGCAATAATGGTTCTATCATATCTCGAGATATCTCTGAACAGACTAAAGTAATGATGGAGCAATTGTCTGCAGTCAATAAACAAACTGATGTCATTGCTCAAGGTCAAATAACGACTTTAGAACAGACTTCATATCAGTTACAGTTACAAGCTTTATCTGTAAGTAATCAGTATGAACAAATAGCTGTTTTAAATTCTATACAAGATTCCATTAAAGCAATATCAGATAATCAAGTTCTTAACACAGATATATCTACTGCATACAATGAAGCTAGTTTGGAAGTTATGAATAAGATAAGTAGTGATATAGCTAGTATTCCTAACACTTTAACTGAAACATCAAATATAGAAGCTATTTCGAGTGTTGGGTCAAGTATTAACTCTTTATCAAGTAGCTTAAAAAATAATGGAATAGCAATTCAAAGAAGTGAAGCTGAAAAAAGTTTAACAGATAAAAAACTAGAGCATATCACATATGAAACTACACCAGTGCAACTAGAAAATTTAGGCGATACAATACCAAAAGCAACACCTCAAGAGATGAGGGCATTAAAAGATGTTGCAGTCGCTAAAAAGAACAGTGATGAAAATACTTTTGAAATTGATGAAGACGATATAGCTGATATGTTTACATTACCTGATATTAGTGAGGTTTTTTCATTTAACGGTAAAACAAAAAGAGAAGTAGTTAAGGATTAGTAAATGGCATTAGGACAAATAGGACAAAATGGAACAGAAGAATTTTTCGAAACTATTTTTTATGGAGTTGCATATGATGAAGCTAAAGACAAATTAAAAGATTTTACACAAGATGTTGATAATGAACTTTTACAAGAGGCTCTAGCAGGTGCAGGTAGTATTATAGTGAGTGGGATAATGTTTCAACTGATGAGAACTCAAGAGGGTTTCATAGATAAAGTTTTCGCTGTATCAAAAGGCTTGGTAGTTATTTTGCTAGGTTCAGATATGGCTCAAAAAATGGGTAAGAAAATGGTTGGCAAGATGAAAGGTGTAAAACTTTTTAAAAAGCTATCTATGTTTAAATCTAACTTTAGCGATAGAGTAGCTACTGCTCAATTGGTTATAGATACTTCTAGTCAACACTTTCAAGCTGACGACACTATGTCGAACGATTTAAACCGTATAAATGTATCAACCAATATGAAAGCATCAGTTATAGAAAAAGAGAAGCTTAACCAATCGGTAGCTAGTTCTATGACTGCGAATTATAATGAGACATTGATGTTAAAAATGGCTACAAAGTCTTTTAATGATAAAGATAAAACTATTTTAAAAAAAATACTCGGTAAAGATGGCTCTGCTGAGTTGGATATAACGGAGATGAATCAGGTAGCTGATTTTATGTTTGTAAAAGATGCCAACGGAGAGATGACAGGTTTGAGTGAACAAATGTTTAGTTTACTTAACGGTATGGGCTATATGAACAAGCCGCAATAAAAGGAGATTGATAAAATGACAATTCCAACAACTTGTGAAGAGAATGCAATTTTACAGACTAAGATACTTCTAGCAATAGCTAGGGTATTAGGTGTTGGCGATGATATGATTTTAGGAACTTCATCAACAACCAATACAAATACAGACACGGATAGTGAATAATGGTTTGTTGTTGTTCTCTTCTTCCTGTTTATCTTAGTATTAGAATTTCTGTTTTTTCTTATACTATTTCTTTTTCAACTAGTTATGCAGGTATTAACTCAGGGTTTTATGTTTATAATGAGACTGTTCCTATTGATTTTAATTACTCTGCTAGTAATGGTAAAAGGGCTGTAACTTGGGGTGTGGATGGTGAAAGGTTTTCGCCTTATCCTTTGAGTAATTGGAGGAGTGGAAGTCCTTATAAAATTTTTAATGGGGTTTTTAATATTAGTGAAATAGGTGAACCTCGTTATATTTATAATTTTCATTATCCTAATCGCTTTTCTGAATTGCCACCTTTTGCTGTTGGTTCTGTTTATGAGAAAAATGTTTATGCTAGTTATATTAAAGATTATGTTTATCCGATTATTGACACTATAACTATTAATTCAACTATTGATTATACGGTTGTTTACAATTCTGTTTTTGAAGAAGCTAAAGCACTTTATTTTAATTTAAAAAGAAAAGGAGTTTTTTACAGTAATGCCTAATTATAAAATACAACTAAAACAAGGTAAAAGAACAATAGTTGCTCACGGTGAGTTTAAAAATGTAGAAGCTGTAAAAACTCACTACAATAGAATATCCACTATGAAAGTAAGCGAGATATTAAAAGTAGAATTTGAGGACAAATCAAAGCCTCCAATTGATGATTTTGAATATAATAGCCAATTCAAGGCTTTTATCCAAAACAATGATACTAGAAAATCAAAACAAGTGATTTTCAATAATATTAAAAGAACAGTTAGCAACAACGAGCTGTATGATAGTATTAAAGAAACTATGGAGATAGACGGATTGAAAATAGATGGTATCACTTGTATTTTATATAAGTTTGATTAGTTACTACGAGAATCCCTTTTTATATATATTGGGTTCTCATCTTTAGAGATACTTTTTTTTCATCTATTATATTTAGCATTATTTTTTCATATTTTTTATAAGTTTTCCAGCTTATTTTTTCTTCGTGTAATAGACAAGAAAGTATCCCTATCAATCTTTCTTCAAACATTTCTCTTGTTGTTTTATATCTCGCCATCTCTTCTAATGTTCTTCTGATTAAGTCTTTAGTACCTTTTTTCATAATATAGCCTTTTATGTAGTAGATTTTAAAAGAGGGCTTTTCAACCCTCACATAAATATGGTATAATCCCTACAAGCTTTTATAAAAATTTATAAAATCTTGTATAGATACAATTTTAATGTTCTTCTCATCTGCTAGGGCGAGAAGTTCATATGTTCGCTTCATAGTCATTTTTAATACCTCCTTTAAAAATTGATTTTTTATATTCAAACTAATTCATCATATATAAATACATTTACATCGAAATCATTTGGCACTTTGTAGTCGTCCGTATTTTTAATAACCCATTCTACTAATTCAGTAATGCTTTGTTTTGTATTGTATTGTCTGCATAATGTGTTTCTTCTAAGTTGTAGCATTCTATTTCACTTTCTATCGATATATTTCCAAAGTATAATTTTTTTGTATATTCTTTGATGTTCATTTCAAATCCTTTTTACTCTTTATATATTATATTATACCGTATATTGGAATAAATATCAATAAATATACCGTATTTTAATATTTATTTGCTAATTCTTTCATATTAGGTTACAATTTTAAAAATATATATAAGGGTGTGAAATTGAAAAAAGAGAGATTAATAAGTGATGTTAAAATAACTGATATTATGGGTTTACCTCGTAGTACTATTCAAGATTTTAAAAATAGAGAATCCAATGATTGGAGATATAAGGTCTACCACTACATCAAATCAAAATCAGAAGAAGAATTAAAAGAGTTTGTAAATCTATTGGATAATAAAGAAATGGTTAAAAACTAGAATCCATTTTATACTTTTATGCAATTGTTTAAGTTTGCCTTTCTTAAAGGGGATTTTCAAAAAAAAATAAGGCTCTCTAGTGGTTATCAGTGGCTCTGCCACTTGTACACCACTAAAACGAGCCGACTTTTTAAAATCTCCAACACTTCAAGAATAGTCACAACTTCCCTATCAAGCTTTTTTTTCTCTTTAAAAAAAGATTTAGCAACCGATAGGGCGGTAGGACTTGTCAATAATAAATATTTATTTAATTAGCACTTGCTTAATTTATTAGGTCTAAGGCTTAAGCAAACATTGTTTTCTAAGTGCATCTTTAAAAGTCCATTTGTGATATTAGTCCATTCAGTAGCATATACTAGTAACTCTTCTTTATGTTTATTAATACATTCTATTATAACTTCATTACTCCACATACTAGAATCCTCTTTCATCTCTGTTCTTGCTCCACATTCTAAACAAGTTAGTTCACTCTCCTCTCCCTCAATAATAAGCTCGTATCCATTTTCAAATATTTCTCTAAAGTCTTCGTCACTCATCTAAAAACCTCCTAAATTTAATAAAAACATTATAAAAATAAATCTCTAAATTTAATAGTGTAACTTCGACCCATCTTAAAGCCCCATATATACGAACTTTAAAACCTCCTAAAGTTACACTATACAAATAAAAATAAATATTATAGATTTTCATTCAAGATTAAGCGAAACAAAACAAGGTCTTAATCAAAAAAAAAATAAGTGAGGTAATAATGTCTTTATATATTCAGACAATTAAAGGTAAAGCCGTTAATCGTTCAGTTATAAAAGGTGCAACTGCTGACGATACAACAGATTTAGAAGCTCTATTAGAGGGTGAAGTCGTTAAATATGATGAGGATGGTACGGGTGGTGCATCTGCTGAGCATCCATCAGAATATGATACTATTAAATTTAGCACAAAAAACGAGCAAAATAGTTGCTCTGTAACTGCTCGTCATGTTAAGCCCACTGTCTCTATGAATGATGTTCATAGTTCTGCAATATCTAATTTAGATGCTGATTGGAAAGAAACTTTGTCTACAAAACAAGTTAATTTCTTCTATGGCAAATAGGGAGTGTAAAGTATGAAATCTATGGTAGTTCAAAAATTAGGGGATAAATTAGTTACAAACTATTTTCCTGCAAATTCAACTGGTGCCTTGGCTTTTGCTGAGGATGTTTTAGATGGTGAGTTGACCGTATATAAAGCTTCTGACCCCGTGGGTAGTGATGCAGTAGATACGAGTATCGCAGTAAGTGTGATGATTAGACAAGATAGTGACAATAAAAAAACTTATTTAAACTTTGTTATAAAAGCAACAAAAACAGATAAGGATGTTATTGATGCACTTAAAGGTAAAACCATCAATGGAATTAAAGCTGATAATGTGATTATCACTTCATTTAGATTTTTAACTCACTAGGTTAAGATTAATATGAGTATGGAAACAATAATAGGACTTATTGGAGTAGCAGTAGTATTACTTTCGAATTTTGTTATATTTGTAGTTTTTCTTTCTCGTATTAGTTCAAGACTAGTACATATAGAAAAAGATGTTAGTGTTTTAAAGAAAAATGATGAATTACACGATACGAAATTCTATGAATTAGCAAGTTTAAATGCTAAAATGGATTTAATTATTGACCATCATATCCCAAAATTAACAAAGTGTAACATAAAGTAACACAAAAAGCACTAATTTCTCAAGTCGTAAGTCTTTTCCTAGACTTGCACTAAAGAATCTTTTAACTCTTCTTTATTCTCATCAGTTAAAAAACTCTTGTGATCTCCACCTCTGTTATCTTGGATTGCTTCGATACCACCTTTAAAGTATTTATTAATCCAAGTTCCGACAGTTTCTTTAGTTCTGCCTACCATTTTTGCTATATCTCTTTTTGTTATGCCATTGGCATACATTGATACATAGGTTAATCTTTCTTTTACTGCTGCATTTTTTTCTTGCTTTAATAAAAGCGATATATATTCTTTGAATTTATCTGTAATTTTTAATTTTATATTCATAGTTTTACTACCTATTTTAGATAGTTTATTGTATTATAAATTTCTTAAGTTTGGTTTCATATAGCTATAAAACTATGTCAATATGACAGATAATTAAGGTTTTTTCTAAAATTTTCTTAAATATTTAACGATAGTTAATTATTATATAGCAAAATAACTATCAAAAATGAGTGTTAATTATTCAAAATCTTACATAACACTCATTATGATGCTTAAAGTAAAAATGGCATTATAAAAATTAAAAGAATCACTAATT
>Ga0256837_1002109_pt1 | contig 12733 bp, 14 predicted proteins | sample 4562384metaG_FD_185976 | JGI IMG/M metagenome (GOLD analysis project Ga0256837, IMG submission 185976) | Hydrothermal vent microbial communities from Guaymas Basin, Mexico - 4561-384 | ecosystem: Environmental > Aquatic > Marine > Hydrothermal vents | place: Mexico: Guaymas Basin | collected... | reverse complement strand
TAAATGAACAGATAAAAGGTTTACTTGAGACAAGTTTCAATCGTGTACTTGTTGAGGGTGAACTATCTCGCATCACTTTTCACAATAGTGGTCATATATATTTTACACTTAAAGATTCTTCGTCAACTTTAAAAGCTGTTATGTTTAGAGGTAATGCTTTTAAATTAAAATTTCAACTAAAAGAGGGTTTGAAAGTTATACTCGATGGTGCTATAACACTTTATAAACCTCGTGGTGAGTACCAAATAAACTGTTTTTCTATCCAACCATCAGGGCAGGGTGCTTTAGCTCTAGCTTATGAGCAGTTGAAAGAAAAACTATCTCAAAAAGGTTATTTCTCACCAGAGATAAAAAAACAACTTCCAAAATTCCCATCTAGCATAGCTTTAATAACATCAGCAACATCAGCTGCACTTCAAGATATGCTTAGAGTCGCTAATAACAGATATAAAAATATAGAGATAGATATTTATGATGTTTTAGTTCAGGGTGAAAATGCTAAATTCAATATATCAAGTGCCATAGATTATGTTGATTCTAAAAGTTATGATATTATAGTTATAGGTCGTGGTGGTGGAAGTGTAGAAGATTTATGGGCTTTTAATGAAGAGATGGTAGCAGATTCTATCTTTAAAGCTAAAACACCTATTGTCTCAGCAGTCGGGCATGAGATAGATTGGGTTATAAGTGATTTTGTGGCAGATTTAAGAGCTCCAACACCTAGTTCAGCTATGGAGATGATTCTTCCAGATACAAATGAACTTTATCAGTATATAGATTCTTTGTCTTCTCAATTAACTCAAATTTTATCTCAAAAAGTTTCAGTAAAACTCCAAGAGTTAAACCATCTGAAAAATTCATATTCTCAACATTCAGTTGAGAAAAAACTATCTATAAAACAAGATGAAATAAAAAATTTAAGAGATAATTTCAAACAAACAATAAATTTCAAATTTCAAAACACAACTAAAGAGTTAGAACAAATTAAAAGTAGATTCCCATTCGTGATAGATTCGATTCTAAATTCAAAACAGCATCAACTTGTAAATAATAAAAGAATGTTAGAATCTAACAATCCAAAATTAAAAACAAAAACTGGATTTGCACAAATATCAAAAGATAAAAAAGTTATAGATATATCTGAACTAAAAATAGATGATAATTTTGAACTTCAAAGTGATGATGTTTATATAAGTGCTAAAGTTATAAAAAAGGAACAAAAATGAGTTACCCAAAATTTTATGATGAGATAGAGACAATAAAAGTAAAAGACAATCTTTCAAATGTGTTAGGTGCTTTTGAAAATGGTGAATATGAGTTTAGTTATTTGGATGTAGTAAAATCAGCAGGGCATAGTTGTCCAACTGTCGCTGGTACTTATATAATGACACTTGAAGCATTAAAAACACTATATCCAAACAAAAGAGCAGTTCGTGGAGATATAAAAGTTGAGTTTAAAGAATCTTTAACAGATGGTGTAGCTGGTGTTATAGGTAATGTTATATCTCAAATAACAGGTGCAACAGATAAAAGTGGATTCAAAGGTTTAAATGGAAAATTTGCTAGACACTCTTTAATGAGTTTTGATTCAAATATAGAATCATCTGTAAGATTTACAAGAGTAGATAATAAAAAAAGTGTAGATATAATTTATAATCCATCAACTATTATGCCAAACCCTGAGATGCAACCCTTGATGCAAAAAATGATGAAAGGTTTAGCAACTCCAGAGGAGTTAAAAAGATTTGGTACTTTATGGCAAGATAGAGTTGAAAAAATTTTTAAAGATATAGAATCTGTTATTAAAGTGCAAGAAGTAGTTTAAATTAATAGTATTTCAAATTTTATTGAGTAAACAGCTATTATACAAGGATTAAAATGTCAAAAGCAATTTCAATAGATAAGATTATAGAAGCTACTTTAGATGGAATAGATGAATCTATGGAAGTTTATCAACAATGGAGTGGTGGCGAATGGCTATGGAATGCTCCAGAATATTTAATAACTGTTAAAATTGCTGAAAATATAGCTAATCTTAATGGTAATAAATATATAACACTTGAAGATAATGTTGATTATATTTTAGATGTATCAAATACTAAATCTAAAGGACAAATCTCAGATTTAGCAAGAACAAATGGAAGAAGTGATATTGTCTTATGGTGGGCAGGTGGAACACCAAGAGCTATAATTGAAGTGAAAAATGCAGTTTTTAGACTTGATAAAATTGCTCAAGATATTGACAGAATTCAAGAAGTTTTAAAAAGTAAGAAACTCGATACAAGTTTACAGTTTGGATTAATAGTATTTTATATTGATAGAGGATATAAGAATGGTAATGCAAAAGAAAATGTTCAAAAAAGAATTTACAAAATTCATAGTGAAATAAAAGAAATATATCCTGGTTTATCTTGTGAATTATTTTTTCGAGAAAAAGATATTATTAAGAATGATAATGATGCTTGGTCATCAGTTGTTTTTTTGCTAAAAGTTTTATAAAATAGAATAATAAATCATCAAAAGATGATTTATTAGCTATTTACTTTAAAACCAAACTAGGAAAATAAGTATGTAGAGTTACTGCAGTAGTAGCAGATAACTTTTTCATAAGCTTATCAAATTTATCTTCTTTATTCCATATAGGATTTGAGATTCCACTAAGTTTTTCAACTCTTTTTTTAGCATCATAACTTACACCTAAACTATCTACTAAACCAACCTCTTTAGCTTGAGATGCAGTAAAGATGTGCGCATTTGCAAATTTGTCTCTATTTTTTATATCTAGTTTTCTAGCATCTGCTACATCTTTTGTAAACATATTGTAAGTACCTTGAATCACTTTGTTTAACTCAGCTACCTCAAACTCTTTCCACTCTCTATCTGGAGTACCTATTTTTTTATATTTACCAGCTTGAACACTTTGAGTTTTTATACCTATTTTACCCATAAGTTCACTCATATCAGCACCTTGCATAACAACACCAATACTTCCAACCATAGAACCTGGATTTGCCATTATCTCATCTGCCCAGATACTTGCATAGTAACTACCACTTGCAATAGTACCTTTAGCATAAGCAACAACAGGCTTCATTTTTTTTAATCTTTTTATAGCGTAAGCTAATTCAAGAGATGGTGCAACAGCTCCACCAGGGGAATCAACTACAAATAAAACACCCTTAATATTTTCATCATTAGTAGCAGATTCTATCTGCTCTAAAACTTCAGATACCTCCATAATAGGACCAACTAAATTAATTTGTTGTAGATTATTTGATTTTAAATCTTTCTCACTTTGAGGTGCAAATAGTAAAAAAAGTATGAGTAAAAATATCATAGCTTTAAAATTATTTTGAATAAATCCCATAGGTATTGTAATCGGTAAAAATAGTTTTTTTATAAAATTCATCTACTCCCCTTTCTCTAATTTTCCATTAATATAAACTTTAGAGATGTTATATCTATGTAGTATAAGATGTATAGCTAACTCATTTGTAGGTTCAGAATCTAAATCTATCACTAACATATCTGCATTTTTCCCCTCTATAATCTCACCAGTATTAAGTCCTAAAGCATCAGCAGCATCGGTAGTCACACCTCTAAGAAGAGCATTAGCAAATTTTAGAAGTGGTGCATCACTATGCATAAATAGTGACATTTTCATCTCTTCAAAAAGATCAAGTTTATAGTTTGAACTTAATCCATCTGTTGCTACAATCCAGCGAATATTATTATCATTTAACTCTTTTATATTTAGAGTTGGATTACCTAAAAGTCTGTTTGATATAGGGCAATGAATCACTGTATGTTTTTTAGATTCTATAGTTTTAAGTTCATCTTTATTCGCTTTTACAACATGAGTTAGAAGTGTTGGAACATCATCAAAATAGTTTAAAAATTCACTAGAATCACAAACAGCAGAGTTTTGTTTTAGTAGATTCTCAAAGAAATCTTTAAAATCACCATCACTAGAATCTAACCAATCTCTCTCCGCTTGACTTTCCATAAAATGTGAAGTTAATTTTAGGTTTTCACTTTTTACAATTTCAAGTGCTTTTTTAATTAAAATAGGGTGAACAGAGTATGGCGAGTGGATAGCAACAGCAGGGTAGAAACCATCTCTTTTTACACTTTTAGATGTTTCTAAACGGGATATAAAATCACCAAATAAAGCATCAGCCATAGTAGCTTGTGAGCCTATAAGTTCGTTGAAAAATACAACATTTTGTGGTGCATCTGCACAAGTTTGTAAATCTAATCCATGTGAACTAATAGCTCCAAATGTAGTGATTCCAGATTCAAGCATAGAATCAACAGCTTTTTTCATACACTCAGATTTACAATCTCCTATAAGTGTTTCACGATTTTCAATTACACTATATAACCAATTCATAAAATCACCATAACTAAGTTCTGTTTTGTTGGCACTAAACTCTATATGTACATGAGCATTTATTAACCCTGGCATTAAGAGTGAATTTTCTCTTAGAGTTGTTACTTTAGCATCTGGATATTTATCTATCAGTTCATCAAATGGAGCGATTTTTTGTATAGTTTTATCAAAAGCTACAGATAAGTTTGTAACAACTTTATCTTTCATTAGTATATAATGTGGTGTGATTATTTGCATTTTTTATCTTTATATTTTATTTTAATGTAATTATACCAATAATTTATAATTGCAACTCTTTTTAATAAAATTTTAGATAAAATAAATCTCTAAAAAATCACATAAGAGGATAAATATGAAAATAGTAGTTATACAAGGTCCAAACTTAAATATGTTAGGTGTTAGAGAACAAAATATTTATGGTCCAATGAAACTAGAACAAATTCATGCTCAAATGAAAGAGTTTGCTGGTCAAAACAATATAGAGATTGAATTTTTTCAAAGTAACTTAGAGGGTGAAATGGTAGATAAAATTCAAGAATGTTATGGTGATGCTCAAGGTATAATTATTAATGCTGCTGCTTATACTCATACTTCTGTAGCGATTCGTGATGCTATATCTGCTGTAAGTATTCCAACTATTGAAGTACATATCTCTAATATTCACCGTCGTGAAGATTTTAGAAAAACAAATATGATAGCACCTGTTTGTGCATCATCTATTGTTGGTTTTGGTCCATTTGGTTACCATTTAGCAATGATGGGTATGTTACAAATTATGCAAGAGATGCAAGCTGCTCAGGCTGCACAACAAGCTCAAGCTAAGTAGAAAATATGTATCTAAAATGTAAATTAAATAACAGTTTAATAACTTATAAAGGTTTACATTTTGGGTATAAAACTTGTCAAAAAAGTTCTCATAGATACAGAGTAACTGTTGGAATAGGTGGCAATATTGGCGATGTAAAGCGAAGGTTTGAACATCTATTTGTTTTTCTTAAAAAAGATAAAAGAGTAGAATTATTACAAACCTCATTGATTTTAAAAAATCCTCCATTTGGTTTTCAAAATCAAGATGACTTTTTAAATTCAATAATTATTTTACAAGTTAGTATGCAACCAAATCGATTTTTAGATTATTTAATGAGATTAGAAAAAAAATTTGCAAGAAAAAGAAGTTTCGCAAATGCACCAAGGACTTTAGATTTGGATATTATTTTTTTTGATAATAGAACTATAAAAACTAAAAAGCTTACTATTCCACATATAAGTTGGAGAGAGAGAGAAAGTGTAGTGATACCATTAATGGATATTTATAAATGAAAATGTTAACATTTACTGGTAGTACACCATCAGAAGCTTTAAAAATGGCAAAATTAGATCCTAATTATGATAATATGTTTCATATTGATACAAAAGAGATTCATAAGAAATCATTAGGTGGTTCAGCAATATATGAGATTATTATGGGGCTTGAAGAGAAACATAGTCATCAAGAAAATTTGAAAGAAAAATTTCAAGATAAATCAGTAACTCAAAAAAGTGAAGATGTTTTATTTGATATATCTAATGCAGCAAAACAGATCTCTAAAATTTCTAGTGTAACAGATTCTCAATTTGAATATGGAAAAAGTAAGCAAGTTATTTCGCATAGCGAACCAAAAGAGCTTAAAGAGATAAAATCAGAAATTAAAAAACTAGGTGATAAAGTAAAGCTTATTCAAAATATGTTTTGGGATGAAAAAGCACCAGATATTCATAGTAATATTCCTCCTGAATTTGCGGAAATCTATCGTTTAGCATCTCAAAGTGGAATGAATAAAGAGCATCTGAATGCTATTATGAAAATGACAGTGGAGCATATGCCATCGAGAATGAGGGAAAATTCTTTAACCGTTAAAAGATATTTTCAAACTTTACTTAGAAAAATGATTCCTATTAGATTAGAAGTAAATCTATCTAAAGGTAATAAAAAAGTTATTATGTTAGTTGGTCCTACTGGTGTTGGAAAAACTACTTCTATAGCAAAACTTGCAGCAAGATATTCTTATTTAATGAAGCAAAAATATAAAGTAGGGTTAGTTGTTTTAGATACTTATCGAATAGGTGCTGTTGAACAACTTATGCAGTATGCTAGAATGATGAAATTGGGAATTGAAACAGTAGTTGATCCACCTGAATTTTCAAATGCTTTAGGTTTATTAAGACATTGTGATTATATTCTTATTGATACTATGGGGTCTAGCCCTTATGATAAGGGTAAAATAGAGAAAATTTATGAATGTTTAGAAGCTAATGATACTGAATTTAATATAGATGTGATTTTGGTAATGCCAAGTTCAATTAAGTATGAAGATTTAAAGCTTACTTATAATAATTTTTCATCATTAAATATAGATACAATGATGTTTACAAAACTTGATGAAACTATGGGTTTTGGAAATATTTTTTCTCTTGCTTATGAAACTAAAAAACCGATAAGTTACTTTTCTATTGGTCAAGAAGTTCCAGAAGATTTGGTGTCTGCTAGTAGTGATTTTTTAGTTAATTGTTTATTGAATGGTTTTGATAGGGGTAACGTATGATGGGTCATCAAGCTGAAAAACTTGAAAAACTAGTTGCTTCAAATACAAAGAAAAAATCAAAAAAAACTCGTTTTATAGCGATAACAAGTGGAAAAGGCGGAGTTGGAAAAAGTACAATAAGTTCGAATTTAGCTTATGTATTATCTCAAAGTGGTTTGAATGTTGGTATATTTGATGCAGATATTGGTTTAGCAAATTTAGATGTAATGTTTAATGTGAAAATTAAGAAAAATATTTTACATGTTTTAAAAGGTGAAGCTAAAGTCTCTGATATTTTAATACCAATAACAAGAAAATTGATTTTAATTCCTGGTGATAGTGGTGATGAGATATTAAAATATTCAAATATGGAACTATTTGAAAGATTTATGGAAGAAGCCCAGGTTCTTGATAAGCTAGATATTATGATTATAGATACTGGTGCTGGAATTGGTGAACATATTCAAATGTTTTTAAATGCAGCTGATGATGTCATTGTTGTAACTGTTCCTGATCCAGCAGCGATTACAGATGCTTATGCTACAATTAAAACAATATCAGCTATTCGCGATGATGTAAGTGTTATAATGAATCAAGTTAAGAATGAAAATGAAGCTTCTGCTATTTTTGCTAAAATTAAAAAAGTGGCAGATATAAATATTGGTGGTGATTTAAATTTAAAGCTTATTGGAAAAATCAATAATGATATTAAAGTTTCATCATCAGTTAAAAAGAGAGAACTTTTTAGTATGGTTCATAAATCTTCTCAGCCACATAGAGATATTGTAGCTATAGCTAATTCTATTACATCTAGGCTGGAACGAAATGTGCTGGTTACATCAGATGAAAGTGGATTAACAGGGCTATTTAGGCGATTGATGAATCATTTTTAATTATTCTATTTGGGGAAGTATATGTTAGGTGAGAATTTTGTATATTTTTTTACTGTTCAAGGTTTCTTTTTTGGGATGATATTTGGAATTTTAAAATCGTTTGATGCTGAGGGTTTATTAGTATACACTTTTTTTATAACAATATTCTTTTATCTATTTTCACATATTATTATCGCTTTATATTATAGAACTATAACAGTGAAATCTCATTACTTTCCAAAAGATATACATGAAAAAGAGCTTGATTTAATTTTAAAAGAGATTACAAAAAGAGAAAAATTGATAGATTCTGCATGTAAACTTACAGATATGGCTATACAGGTAAATTTAAAAGATAATACGCTGGAGAAATCTTAATGTATAATTGTTACATTCAAGATATTAAACATAAAGAAGATGAACTAGCTATACAGTATTTACCTGCTGTAAAAGCTATGGCTTTTCGACTTAAAGAAAGGTTGCCTAGTTCAGTCGATTATATGGACTTATCAGCTATAGGAACAGAAGAATTAATTAAGTTAGCTAGAAGATATGATGAACAATTAAATGATTCTTTTTGGGGATATGCTAAAAAAAGAGTTTATGGAGCGATGCTTGATTATTTAAGAAGTTTAGATATATTAAGTCGAGCTAGTAGAAAACTTGTTAAAGCAATTGATTATGCTGTTGAAGAGTATAGAGTGATTCATAATGAAGAACCAACTGATAAAGAGTTATCTACTATTCTTGATGAAACAGAAGAAAAAGTACATGATGCTAGAATTGCATCGGCTATTTATACTGTTATGCCATTGCATGATCAGCTTCAGGTTGGTGATGAAGGTGCTTCATTAGCTAGAATTGAAAAAGAGGAATTGATTGATGTTATCAAAAATATACTTGTACAGTACAACGAAAGAGAACAGTTGATTATTCAATTATATTATTTTGAAGAGTTAACACTTAAAGAGATTAGTCAGGTTTTAAATATTACAGAATCTAGAATCTCTCAAATTCATAAATCAGTAATTCAAAAAATAAAAGAGAGTATAGAAGCATAATATGGCAGATATTTTATCCCAAGAAGAGATTGATGCCCTTTTAGATGTTGTTGAAGATGATGGTAATGTAGATAGTATTGAATCTATTGATGAACATGCAATGCATCAAAGACAGGTTACTCTATATGATTTTAAAAGACCAAATAGAGTTTCTAAAGAACAACTTCGTGCTTTTAGAGGTGTTCATGATAAAATGGCGAGATCATTAGCTTCTCAAATTTCATCAATTATGCGTTCTATTGTAGAGATACAATTACACTCAGTTGACCAAATGACTTATGGTGAATTTTTAATGTCACTACCTAATCCAACAAGTTTTAATGTTTTTTCTATTAAGCCACTAGAGGGTAATGGTGTAATTGAGATAAATCCATCTATAGCTTTTCCTATGTTAGATAGACTTCTTGGTGGAAAGGGTGAACCTTTTGATGCAAGTAGAGAGTTTTCAGATATTGAACTTAGTTTATTTGAAACAATTTTAAGAGTTATGATGAGTACACTCAAAGAAGCATGGGGACAAGTAATGGATGTTTATCCTACTATAGAATCTAAAGAATCTAGCCCTAATGTTGTTCAAATTGTTGCACAAAATGAGATTGTTGTAATGGTTGTTATGGAGATAATTATTGGTCATAGTTCAGGTATGATGAATATTTGTTATCCAGTTATTGCATTAGAACCAATTTTACCAAAATTAGCTTCTCGTGATTTAATGCTAAATGAAACAAATTCTAAGAAAAGTAGAAATGCTGAACTACAAGTGTTACTTGGTGGTGCTAAAGTTGATGTTGAAGCAAATCTAGGTGGTGCTGAACTTACAATGAAAGATGTTTTGGAACTAAAAGTTGGTGATATTTTAAGACTTTCAAGTCCTGCGGATGATATAGTCACTTTATCTATAGATGGTAAAGAGAGATTTAAGGGTGAAATGGGATTAAGAAGATTTAGAAAATCTATACAAATTTCAGAAATTATTGATACAGAGAAAGATGCAGTTAAACGAGCATTAGAGAACTTTGAAGATACAAGACATGAAAAAATATCAGGCTTTAAAGATATTATAAATAAAGATGAAGAAGAGAGTGAGGAATAAATTAAATGAGTGAATTTATAAAACTATTTCAAGATGAGGTTATAAATACCATTAATTCAATGGTTGGACAATCTCCATCATTAGATTTAAAAGAGGAACAAGCATTAAGTATTGTTTCAAATATTATCCCTCCAATTATTTTGATTAAAATTAGTGTTTCTGGTGCTGTTGATGCTTCAGTGATGGTCGCTTTACCACCTAATTTAGCCGCAGGTTTATCTGATTTAATGATGGGTGAAGAGGAAACTACAGATAGAGAAGATATAAATGAAGATGATATAGATGCAACTAAAGAGATTATATCTACAATTTTTGGAACAATCGGTAATGTTTTAGCTGCTCAAAGTGATATTCCTGTTTTATCTTTTAAAGTTGATGATATTGAATTTGTCAATGGTGAAGATGAGGTTGCACTAGATAGTTTTACTAAAATGTATGTATATCAGTTTGCAATGGGTAATTTATCTTCATTATTAATGTTTATTATTGATGAACAATTAGAAAATAAGTTATTTGGAACTACTGAAGATTCTAATAGTATGGATGTATCATCAGCATCCCCAGATACACCACATGAAAATACAGGGGTACAGTTAAACAGTGAAGAGATGGGTAATATTTCTTTAATAATGGATGTTAAGTTACCAATTAGAGTTCGTATTGGTAAAAAGAAAATGTTACTTAAAGATGTATTAAATATGGATATTGGTTCCGTTATTGAGTTAAATCAATTGGCTAATGATCCATTAGATATTTTAGTAGATAACCATGTTATCGCTCAAGGTGAAGTTGTTATAGTTGATGGAAATTTTGGTATTCAAATAACTTCTATTGGTTCTAAAAGAGAACGATTAAGTCAATTAAAGTCGTAATTATGAAATGTAATAGAGATGAATTAACAAAAAGATATACAAAAGATATTAAATCAGCAGATGTTTGGAGTGTTTTTAGAATACTAGCCGATTTTACAAAAGGGTTTGATGAATTAGGTAATTTAGGTCCATCTGTTACAGTTTTTGGAAGTGCTAGAACAGATAAAGAAAACTTTTATTATAAAGAATCTTTAAAACTTTCTCAAAAGCTTGCTAAAAAAGGTTTTAATATTATTACTGGTGGTGGACCTGGTATTATGGAAGCAGCAAATAAGGGTGCTAGAACAGTTAATGAGGTAGAATCTATCGGATTAAATATAGATTTACCATCAGAACAAGTTTCAAATCCATATACAACAAAAGAGTTAAGTTTTGACTATTTCTTTTCAAGAAAGGTTATGCTTGTTAAATATTCAATGGCTTATGTTGTATTTCCTGGTGGTTTTGGAACTTTAGATGAATTGTTTGAAGCATTAACTTTAGTTCAAACTAGAAAAGTAACAGGAGTTAAAATTTTTGTTATTGGAACAGAGTTTTATAAACCACTTTTAGATTTTATAGAATCTAAATTATTGACAAATGGTATGATAAATAAAGAAGATATAGATTTAATTACAGTTACAGACGATATTGATTATGTAGTTAAAGAGATTGAAGAGTCTTTGAAAAATCAAATTAAATTTTTAAAAGAGTTTGGTTTAGATAATACGACATATTATCAATCATTATTAAAATTCTTTGAAGATAAATTATTAAAGTAGAGTATATGAAAAAAGTATTAGTTGGTATGAGTGGTGGTATAGATTCTACCGTAAGTGCATTGTTATTAAAAGAAGAAGGTTATGAAGTTGAAGGTTTATATATGAAGCTCCATTCAAAACCTGGTTATCATGAAATAAATTTAGCAAGAGCTCAAAAAGCAGCAGATTTTGTTGGTATGAAATTACATGTATTAGACTTACAAGATATTTTTAATAAAAAAGTTTTTACCCCTTTTATAAATACTTATGCTGATGGTAAAACACCAAATCCTTGTGCATTGTGCAATAGAAATTTGAAATTTGGTGAGATGATAAATTTTGCCGATAAAATTGGAGCAGAGTATATTGCTACTGGTCATTATATTAAAACAGATGGAAAATATTTTTATCAAGCTGAAGATGATACTAAAGATCAAAGTTATTTTTTATTTTATGTAGAAAGTAAAGTTTTACCTAGATTGATTTTTCCATTAGGCAATAGAAAAAAAAGTGATATTAAAGATATGGTTTCATCAATTAAGGGATTAGAATCTTTTGCTTCTCAGGGTGAATCTAGTGAAATATGTTTTGTTGAAACAACATATACTGATTTATTAAAAAATTATGTAGATGTTGATAATAAAGGTGATGTTTTAAATAAAGATGGTGATATAGTTGGTGAACATAAAGGTTATATGCACTATACAATAGGTAAAAGAAAAGGTTTTAGTGTTAAAGGGGCTCATGAACCACATTATGTGTTAAAAATGAATCCTGAAAAGAATCAAATTATAGTTGGAAAGAAAGAAGAGTTAGCTTGTTGTAGTGTAGTTTTGGATAATTTAAATATGTTTGATACTGAAATAGAATTTACTACAAAAGTAAAATTAAGATATAGAACTAAAGCTGTAAATTGTAATGTTAAAATAATTAAAGATAAAGCATATGTAGAATTAGAAGAAAGTGTGTATGGAGTAGCTGTTGGACAGGCAGCAGTTTTCTATAATGAAGATAGATTAATAGGTGGTGGTTGGATAGTAAAAGTATAAGATCAGAGAGAATTAACATTCTTTCTAATCTTTAAGCAACAATTAAGCGTCACTACTCTATAATTCCCATCCACAAACAGAGAGACCTTGAG
>Ga0256837_1002108_pt1 | contig 12736 bp, 11 predicted proteins | sample 4562384metaG_FD_185976 | JGI IMG/M metagenome (GOLD analysis project Ga0256837, IMG submission 185976) | Hydrothermal vent microbial communities from Guaymas Basin, Mexico - 4561-384 | ecosystem: Environmental > Aquatic > Marine > Hydrothermal vents | place: Mexico: Guaymas Basin | collected... | reverse complement strand
GCCTCAGGAGAGTTTTTTAAGACCTCCAAAGAGTGTAAAATATCCTCAAAAATGGAGATTAAAAGATGATTTTATACCTATGATCTCTTTAGATTTAGGATCACATTTGCACCATTTAGCATATTTTTTATTACAAAAAGAACCAAATCAGATATTAGCAAATTATAATAGCTTTTCTAAATACAATATAATTGATGATGTCAATATTTTTTTAGAATATGAAAAAAAAATATCTGGAAATATCTGGATAAGTAAAACAGCATTGGGTCATAGAAATGGATTACATATAGAAGTTTATGGAAGTAATGCTAGTGCTTTATGGCATCAAGAAAATCCAGAGAAATTAGAGTTTTCATATAATAGTGGTCAAAAAATTATCATAGATAGAGGAAGTGATATACAAATGATTCCAAATAAACTCTATAACAGAATGACACCAGGTCATCCAAGTGGATTTATAGAAGCTTTTGCAAACTTATACAATGATATTGCTAATTCTTTATCACTTTTTAAAGCTAATAAACCATATAATAATAAATATGTATATAGTTATACTCATGCTAAAAGTGGAATATATTTACTTCACAATGCTAGTGTATCAAATCAAACTAGAAATTGGATAAAGACTATTACAGCAAATAAGGACTTAACAAATGAATAAGAAAGTATATGTTGGTATGAGTGTAGACTTAGTTCATCCTGGTCATATGAATATTTTAAAAGTTGCATCACAATTAGGAGATGTTACTGTTGGACTCTTAACAGATAAAGCAATAGCAAGCTATAAGAGACTTCCATATATGAATTATAATCAACGAAAAGAGGTGATTGAAAATATAAAAGGTGTTATAAAGGTTATACCACAAGATACATTAGATTATCGTCCAAATTTAGAACTTTTAAAACCTGATTATGTTGTACATGGTGATGATTGGAAAGAAGGTGTACAATCAAAAACAAGACAACAAGTAATAGATACTTTAAATAACTGGGGTGGAAAATTAATTGAACCAAGTTATACAGATGGAATATCTTCAACTCAATTAAATAACTCTTTAAAAGAAATTGGAACAACTCCAGATATTAGAAGAAGCCGTTTAAGACGATTGTTAAATACAAAACCATTATTAAGAATTATGGAATCACATAATGCAATAAGTGCATTAATAGTAGAAAATATCAAAGGTAAGGATTCAGTGGAATATGATGGTATGTGGAGTAGTAGTTTAACTGATTCTACATCAAAAGGAAAACCAGATATAGAAGCTGTAGATTTGAATTCTAGAATTTCTACGATTAATGAGATATTTGAGGTGACTACTAAACCTATGATTTTTGATGCTGATACAGGTGGGATTGCTGAACATTTTGCTTTTACAGTAAGAACACTAGAAAGAACAGGGATAAGTGCAGTTATTATTGAGGATAAAACTGGATTAAAGAAAAATTCTCTTTTAGGAAATGATGTTGCACAAACTCAAGATAGTATTGAAAACTTTTCTAAGAAGATTGAAACAGGGAAAAGATCTCAAATAACAAAAGATTTTATGATTATTGCTAGAATAGAAAGTTTGATTTTAGATAGAGGTATGGATGATGCAATAACAAGAGCAAAAGCTTATATCAATGCAGGTGCTGATGCTATAATGATACATTCAAGGAAAAAAGACCCTAATGAGATTTTAGAATTTTGTAGTTTATTAAAAAATGAAAATTCACATATCCCAATAGTTGTTGTACCTACAAGTTATAATCAAATAACAGCTAAAGAACTAAGTGATGCAGGAGTTAGTATTGTAATTTATGCAAATCATATGCTTCGTGCCGCTTATCCAGGAATGGTGAATACAGCTAAATCCATTTTAGATAATGATAGAAGTTTTGAAATTGAACAAAATTTATTATCAATAAATGAGATATTAGAGTTAATACCAAATACAAAATAAATTCATTAAGGAGAGATTATGAATACAAATGAGATAAAACAAAGTTATGATAAAAATGGACACTTTAAAGTGAGTAATTTTTTTTCACAAGAAGAGATAAACCAAATAGTAAATGATTTAAGTGAGTTACAAAAACATGACAGCGTTGCATATTTGGATGAAAATTCTATTTTAAGAAGATTAGAACAAGTAGCATACAAAACTCCTGCATTAAGTAATGCTAATAATAAAATTCTTAAACTTCTAAATGAAGTAGTTGAAGATGAGATGGTATTATTTAAAGATAAATATAATGTAAAACCACCTAAAGGTGAAGGTTTTTATGCCCATTATGATGGTATTTTTATTTGGGAAGATGAAAATGGAAATAAACGAAATGGATGGCATGAATATGCTGAAGAATTTTTCAATGTTTTGATAGCTATAGATAAATGTGATGCAGGTAATGGTACACTTGAAGTCTCTAATGAGATACATAGTGATATGACTTTTAATCAAATGTTAGAGCAAACATATAAAAATGGAACACCTCAACTAAAACAAGAGATAGAAGATAAAATTACATTTCATAAAGTTGATTTAAATCCTGGAGATATAGTATTCTTTAGCAATAGATGCCCACATAGAAGTGAAGCAAATAATAGTGATACAAGATATAGAAGAATCCTTTACTATACATATAATAGATTGAGTGATGGTGATAATTATGAACAATACTTTAAAGATAAAGCCACAAGTAATAAAAATAGCTCTACGAGTAAGGCATTATCTTTTAGAAAAGAACCAACAAAATAACAAATGGCATTAGATACAAATCTTTTCCTAGATAATTTAATACAAAAAGGTTACTCACATCTTTGTGTAGTTCCTTGTAGTTTTGCAAAAAATATTATAAATGCAGTTATAAATAATAATAGTATTGAATATATTGCATGTGCTAATGAAGCTGTTGCTTGTAGTGTGGCAGCTGGTCTTAAAATGTCAGGGAAAAATCCTATTGTAATAGTGCAAAGTTCAGGGCTTACAAATATGGGTAGCTGTATTACAAGCTTACTAAAACCATATGGTGTAACTTTTCCAATTATTACATCATGGAGAACATATAAAGATGGAGATAGTGAGATTCAACATCGGCATTTAGCTACCCAACTTCCAAAGTTAATAGAAGCTTATGGATATGAAAATACCATATTAGATACTTCTGATTTAGATAAAGCAGTGGAACAGATAAATCTTTGTGATACTACCCAAACTATTTGTATATTACAAAAAGATACTTTTTCTAAAGTCGAGTTAGATGATATTCATAAATTAGATTTATCATCTTTAACTCCAAGAAGTGAATTTTTAAAACTCTTAAATGATATATTTAAGGGAACTAATACTCTATTTATTGGTACTACAGGTAATACAAGTAGAGAGATGTACTCTTTTATGAAAGATACCAACAACTTCTATATGGCAGGAAATATGGGTGGTGCTTTAAGCTTAGGACTTGGAGCTAGTATGGCTGGTAAAAAAGTGATAGTTTTAGGTGGAGATGCTGAGTTTGTTATGCATATGGGTGGACTTACAACTGCAGGAAGATATAAAAATATAGACTTAACTTATATACTATTTGATAATGAACAAAATAAATCAACTGGTGGTCAAAATAGTTATCAATCTCATGTAGATTATATAAATATTGCAAAAGCTTCAAATCTAAATACTATCAATAATACTATTACAGATACAAAAGAATTATCCAATACCTTAAAAAATCTTGATAATAAAATGATTAATTTTATATATGTTAAATGTGGATTAGATAATGAAACACCAAGACCACCACTTAAAGTTGTAAAAGTAAGTGAATTTAAATAAAATGAATAATAACTTTTCATATCATATGCCTACAAAAATAGTATATGGAATTAATGAATTAGATAATATAGATAAATATATAAATGGAAGAAAAACTTTACTTATAACATCTGCTGGATTTATAAAAAGGGGGTTAGTAGATAAAATAAAATCTCTTACTCCTTATATAGTAGATGTAATATCTGAAGTAAAATCTCATCCAGAGTTTAAAGATTTAAAAAACACTTATAAAAAAATAGCTAAAATAGATTTTGAATTGATTTTAGCTGTTGGTGGGGGAAGTGTATTAGATGCATCAAAGTTTTTTTCAGTTCAAAATGACAATAAAGAAGCTCAATTTGTACAAGATTTGATAAAAGGTAAATTAGCAAAAAAAGATTATAATCTTATACCGATTATTTCAGTTCCTACAACATCAGGAACAGGAAGTGAAATAACACCATGGGCAACTATTTGGGATATGAATGAAAAGAAAAAATATTCACTTCATTTAGATGATTTATTTAGTGAAGTTGCCATATATGATCCTATGTTAACTTTATCTGTTCCAAAAGATATAACTATTCAAACTGCTCTTGATGCTTTATCCCATGCACTAGAATCAATATGGAATAAAAATGCAAATGAAATCACAATAAATTATGCAATAAAATCTGCAAAATTAATAGTAACAAATCTTGTGCCATTATCAAATAATTTAGACAATTTAGAGTATAGAGATAATATTATGAAAGCATGTATGTATGCAGGTTTAGCATTTAGTAATACTCAAACTGCAATTGCTCATGCTATGAGTTATTATATAACTACTAATAGAGGAATTGATCATGGTATAGCTTGTAGTTTTACATTACCATTATTAATAGATAATATTTTAGATAAACATAATTTTATAGATGAAGCTATAAAAAAGATATTTGATGAATTAAGTTCAAATAAGTTAAGAGTTATTTTAAAAGAGTTAAATATCTCTACAAAGTTTAAAGATTATGGTATAAATTATAAAGATATTATAAATAATATTAATCATTCTAGGCAGAAAAACAGTTTAATAAAATTAGAGGAAATATCTTATGAAATATTGTAAAAAATGTTTATCAACAGATTTAAGACCAAATGCAAAATTTATTAATGGTATTTGTGAACCTTGTATATACTATAATAATATAAAAAATATAAACTATGATATACAATTACAAACTTTAAAAAATAAAATAAGAAAAGTATTAAAACAAAGAAAACAAAAAACTCAATATGATTGTATAGTAGGTGTTAGTGCTGGAAAAGATAGCACTAGACAAGCCCACTGGGTAAGAGATAGATTAGGTTTAAACCCTTTGTTAATATGTGCAGCATATCCACCAAAACAAATGTCTCATACAGGAGCTAATAATGTATCAAATCTTATAGAGATGGGGTTTGATATTATTATGGATACTCCTGCACCTCAAAGTTCAAGTAATTTAATGCTAAAAGCTTTTAAAGAGTTTGGTAATATCTTAAAAGCTACAGAGATGTCTTTATTTTCAACTGTACCAAGACTAGCTATTGATTTAGGGATAAATTTAATATTTTGGGGAGAAAATGCAGCACTTCAAGTAGGAGATTCAGCATCTGGAGGAGTAGATGAATTTGATGGTAATAATTTACGAAATTTAAATACATTAAGCAATGGTGGAGTCAATTGGATTAACGATGCTGTATCTAAAATACAACTAAAAGATCATTATTTATATCCTACTATTGAACAATTTGAAAAAAGCAATATAAATATCTTATATTTAGGACCAGCATGGGATGATTGGAGTGATGAAAATAATTCAATATATGCAGCACTTCAAGGATTGGAACTAAAACCAGGAGAAGAAAATTCAACTGGAGATTTATTAAATGCATCTATGCTAGATGAGGAATTTATAAGTATTAATTTTTTACTAAGATATTATAAATTTGGCTTTGGAAGAGCCACAGATTATACATGTGGACTTATAAGAAATAATTCTTTATCAAGGGAAGAAGCAATTAAAATTGTTGAAAAATATGATGGAATATATGATATCAATATAATAAAAAAGTTTTGTAAATATGTAAATATTAGCATATCAGAATTTTGGAATATTACAAATAAATGGGTAAATAAAGACATTTTCACTATACATCAAGGTAAACCACCAGTAAAAAAATTTAAAATTGGAGTTGATTATGTTAATTGAAATTATTGATATAGGTGTTGGAAATGTACACTCAATTGAAAATTTAATACATAAACTAAATATACCAACCAAAATAATATCTACTCCACAAGAAATAAAATCTGATTTTTTAATCTTACCTGGTGTTGGTTCTGCAAAATTATACATGCATAAACTTCAAAATAGCGGTTTTGATAAGGCTATTAAAAAACATCTAAAAGAGAATAAAAAACTCTTAGGTATTTGTCTTGGATTTCAAGTTTTAGGTAAATATTCTGATGAAGATGGAGGAGTTCAAGGGCTAGGAGTAATAGATGGTTATACTAAAAGATTAGATAATAATCTATCTAATAATACATGGCAAGAGTTTAATTTGAAAAAAGAAAATTTACTTATTGAAAATTTTATACCTAATTTAAAACTAACTAAAAAACAAGGTATAAGAGGTAGAGTATTTTATAATCATGAATATGGTTTTATTTGTAAAGATACAAATTGCTTTACAAAACCAATTTCTATAAATTTAAACAAATATAGTTCAATAGTTATTAAGGGCAACATAATAGGTATGCAATTTCACCCTGAAAAAAGTCAGCAAACAGGCATAGATTTAATGTCATTAATTCTATAAGGATATATAATATGAGAATAGGTAGTACAATTTTATTATTAGATGGTTATTGTTATCAATCATATCAATGGAATAAACTAAGACCACTTGGGAAATTGCAATCAGTTATTGATTCACTTGAAGAATATGAATGTGATGAGATATCAATAATAAGACCAATAAGAAATAATGATACAGATAAATCTTTTTTTAAAGATATCGATACCATTGCTTCACTAAAATGTTTGACTCCAATTAGTTTTGGAGGAGGATTACGAGAGAAAAAGCACTTAGAGCAATTACATCAATTACCAATAGAAAGATTAGTATTTTCATCTGCATTTATACAAAAAGATTTAGAATTATTAAAATATGCAAAAGATCTATTTGGTAATCAAGCAATTCAAGCTTTATTACCATTTAAAATTGAAGATAATATACCTTATATTTTTTCATCATCTATAAATTCATATATAAAGTTTTCTAATAAAGATTTAAATTTTATTAATAAATATGCAAATGAAATTATATTGTATGATACAAGCAATGAAGGAACTTTAGATAACTATAATAAAGATATTTTTAAATATATTAATATTATAAATGATAAGATTATTATTTCAGGATCTATAGGTAAAAACACTATTAAAACTGCTAAAAAACTATCAATTGCTTCTATATTAATTGAAAATAGAGTTTTACATAAAGAATATTCAATGAAAGATTATAAAAATGCTTAGAAAATGTAAAAAATGTTTATATACACAAAATCATCCTTTTCATATATCATTTGAAGAAAACTTATGCTCTGGTTGTTTTACTCATAATGAAAAATATACAATAAATTGGAAACAAAAAGAAAAAGAATTTAAACATATTATAAAAAGTACAAAAAAATACAATAAAACTTATGATTGTATTATTCCTATAATTGGTGATGCAGAAGATTATTATATTGTTGAAAAAGTACTACAATATGGTTTAAATCCTCTTATTGTATGTGTAAATGACTATTTTAGAACTGATATAGGTTGGCATAATATTCATAATCTTATTACAATATTTGATGTAGATTCATTATTATATAATCCTAATTTAAATACATATAAAGAACTTATTAGAACATCATTAAGAAAATATGATCATATTTTATTACCATTTTTATCACTACATACATCATTTCCTGTTCATATTGCAAAGCAAAGAAATATACCATTAATTATATGGGGACAACACCAAGCAATAGAACAAGTAGGTAAATTCTCACATTATGATAATGTACAAATGACAAAATGGAGTAGAAAAGAGCATGATCTATTTGGTAATGATATTAAAACATTTATAGGAAATGGTGCACAAGTTCTCAATAAAGATTTAATATATTACCATTATCCAAATATTACTTCATTAGATAAATCAAATATTAAAGGGATTTACTTAAGCAACTATTTTCATTGGGATCCATTAAAACAAAATCATAGCATCTTAAAATATGGCTTTATTCCACAGCACAACAATTCAAGTTTTGATATATATGAAAGAGCAGGAAGTAGTGTATATTACCAAATACATGATCTATTAAAATTAAAAAGAGTTGGTTATAGAAAGATAACTGATCATCTATCAAGAGAGATTAGGCATAATAGAATTAATAAAAATGAAGCTATTGAAATAGAAAATTTTTATATGCAAAGCAAAGTTGATGTAGAAGGTTTTTTTAAATGGTTAGGTATGTCAAAAAGCGGTATAAAATGGTATATAATGCATCAATTAAAGGGATATGAACATCTTATTGGCAAACAATATGATATAGACCATAGCTTATTGCCAACAAATATAAAAGAACTACTCACAAAACCAAATATCCCAAATAATGCATTCACCCTATTTCAAAAAGGTATAGAAATAGAATAGATCTATTTCTATTTAATAACTTCTAGGAGATCATTTTCACTTACTAGTGTAATAAAATCATCTTCTGACCATCTTGCAGGTGGAACAATATATCCTTCTCCGTAAGTTTCTATTAAATATTGATCATACATATGAGGTACTGGCATTTTTATATTCTTATAATCTAAATATTTTATCTCTTCAAAATATTTTTTATCAAAATATATATATTTATCTCCTAATCTATAAAATCTATGATTTTTACTTTCAAATAAAATATTTACATCAATCATTGCTGGTTCTGATATTTTAGGATCACTTTTAGATGCAATCGTTACAAATGAAGAATCTCCTATATTTAAGAAATTTGTTTGTTTATCTACTAAATAATTAGTTACATTCATATCAAATTTTTCTTCATATTGTTTAAAAATTTCGTAAACTCTTTTTAAATCTTCTTTTGAATCTAACATAATATCAACATCAGAAACTTTTGCTAAATCATCACCTCTTAATAATGACAATAAAGAAGAAGCTATAAGATAATATTTTATATTCTCTTTTTCCATAATATCACAAAACAGATAAACTAACTCATCAACTTTTTTAGATCTAATATCATCTGAATAAGATATTTGAGAATCTTCAATCATTTCAATTTTATCCTCTGTAATACCTAAATCCTTTAATTGATTTTCCATAGCTTCATAATGTACTCCACCAATTAAAACTTTATCAAAATCTAAATTTATTATATCATCAACCATATATATTGGTTTATCATCATAAAATTGGCCTTTTAATTCTTTATTATTATCAATAAATCCTATAATATTATATTTTGAATTATTATTAAATTTTCTATAAAATAATCTTCCAATTGCACCAATACTAAAAATTATTGTTTTCACTTTATATCCTTTTATTTTACTGCTTTTTTTAAATCTCTTAATACAGATAAAACACCATTTGTCCAAACAATATTTAAATCTGTAAGATGCTCTTTATTGTATAAGTTATTTTGTTTTAAATTTAATGTAAAGTTAATATATATATCTGATAACTCTGTATATAGTAAAAATATATTTCCAAATAACTCACTTGACATACCTTTACATTTTTCCAATAGCCAAATCATCACATCTATCTTTTTTGATAAAAATTCATCACGACTTTTTATTTTTAATCGTTTATGTTTATTTAATCTTACAATAATTGCATTTAAAATTTTTATATCATCTTCAAAATCTGGTTTTTCTACAACTTCTGAAACCATATCCATTAATTCTATAATATTATTTTCTTTAGTTTTAAAATTATCAATTTTTTTATTTATTTCATCTAATAATAATGGTTTAAATCCTTCTAATTTAACACCATCTGATAGGTTATATGCAATAACATCATCATATACATTTTTCAACTCTTCAAATGTTGTTTCAAACGAATATTTAAATTGACATAGAACTCTATTAGTTTTTACTTTATCTCTTAAGTTTCCTTCCATATATACTACATCATCAAATGAAACCATTGTACTATCTTCATTACTATTAATTTCTGTTTTATCCATTGTAGTTAAAGCATTATCAATAGCATATCTACTACCTGTATTTTGATTAAATGCAGCATCATTTCCAACAGTATATAATTTATTTGTACCTAAATGAATAGCAAGCAATAATGCATATGCACCAACATTTGTTGTACTTCCCATAAAACCTAATTCTTTCACAAAAGATACACTTTGAGCAAAATAATAATGTTTATTTTTAATTACATCCATAACTTTTTCATCTTGCTGTGCTAATAAAACAATTGTACTATTATCTAAAAAGTTATCATCTTTTGTGGTTAAATATTCTGCACAAAGATAAGATGGGTCTATAGTCACTACAATATCAGGAACAATATTATATTTTTCTAATTTTTTTACTATTATATCAACACAAACTATTATAAATTTATCTTGATGTTCATATATCCATTCAATATAATTATCCACAGATGGACCTGCTGCTATTAATAAAACATGTTTATCTTTAAGTATTTTCTTTTCTAAAATAGTATTAAAGTTTAAAAATCTATCACCATTTTTTATAAATTTTACCATTTTATGTACATTTTCCATAGTTAAAGAATAAGGAAATGATCCAGCTGTATTAGTACCAAAAAATTCTATTAATTCATCTTTTAGATAACTATCATTATCAATTAGCAAATGATGTTTTATATTATAATTAAAATATTTATGATATTCATAAAATGCTGTCATTACACTTACTCTATTAATTTTATCATCATCAATAGATAAAAATAACTTTTTTTCTTCTACTTGAAAACTACTATAATCTATGGTAAATAAAGATAATCTAAAGATCTCTAATTCTGGTTCAATTATTAGTGTTACAAAAGGATCCATTTTTTTAAATATTTCATGAATATGAAATCCAAGACCAACATCCATAAAAACAAATTTATAAATTTTTTGAAATTCAATATTATCAAAATCTATGTTGTTATTCATATAATCTAGTACAGGTAAAACATCTTTAAATGACTGATTACCAACTACACTTTTCCCATCTATACCTTTTCTTAAAAGATCTAATGAACCATCTTTAGTAAAATTAGTATGTTCAGCCCTTCGATCAGCATCATCATAACTATTTACTCCATAAAACCATGTATTATTTTCTAAATTTAAAATATCAAAATAACCATCTATATACTCTAAAGAATATTTAACAGAATATTTTTCTTCATTAATATCTTTTGATAATTTATCAACTTTTATATATATATCTTCAAAATTCTCTTTTAAAAATTCTAAATTCTTATTGTATATTTTAAGTAGTGTATCACTTAAATCTATTAACTCATTTTCCATACTAAAATCCTGATTATTTAATTATATTGATTATACTATATACAATATAAAAAGCCCCCAGCTTACAACTAGAGGCTCTTTACTTGTCTTTTTTGTTTTAAACCACTGAAGTAATTTTAAAATATTTTCGTTACTTCGTAACTAACTCAAGACTATTGAAGTAGTCTAAGAACGTTTTCAAAGAAATGTGTATCGTAAAATTAAAATTTTACTCTACCAACTTTTACTATTGTAAAAGTCTCAACACATTTTGTTGAATAGCATTAGATTGACTCATCGCGTAAGTCCCCGCTTGTGCTACTATATTTTGTTTATTAAAGTTCGCAGACTCTGCAGCATAATCAACATCTCTAATTACTGATTCTGCTGCTTTAATATTTGTTTTTTGAGTCATCATATTTCTCAATGCTGATTCTAATTGATTTTGTGTTGAACCAACATCTGATCTCCATGCATTTAACTGATTTATTGATGTATCTACATTTGCCATTAATCCTCTTGCTGAAGCTGCTGTAAAATCTGCAGCACTTACACCTTTAAGATCATCCATACCAGATAATCCTGTTGTATTAGCTTGAATACCAGCACCTAAAGAGATAGTATTAGCAGCTTTTTCACCCATTTGAAAAACTTGTGCTGTTGAAGAACCAGCTCCCGTAGCCGAAGCTTGAAGTAAAGAAATACCATTATAGTTAGTTTGCCCTGCAATATTATCTAATTGTGTTAACAATTTATTAATATCTTTTGCAATTGCTGTTCTACCCTCTTGTGAAGTTGTCGCAGTTGACGCTTGTATTAATTTTTGTTTTACAATATCTAAAATATTTGATTGCTCTGCCATAGCTTTATCTGCAATTTGTGTTAATGCAGTTGCACTATTCCCATTTGCTATTGATTGACCTATTGAACTTGCTTGTGTTCTTAGTTTATCTGCTATTGCTAATCCTGATGCATCATCACTAGCTTTATTTATTCTAAGTCCTGAACTTAATTTCTCTAATGAGTTTCTTAAGTTATTATTAGTGTTAGTTGCTGCCTCTTGTGCATTCAATGATTGTACATTTGTATTAATTCTCATAATTTATCCTTTCAATTATGACACATTGTAAAAAAGTTACTATCTTCTTTACACCGGAAACCTTCTTGTTTTACCAAGCATTGGGTTAAGCCCTTTGGAATCTATCGATCCCTACTTATCTTTTTATATCTCCTAGACTATTGAAGTAGTCTAAGAACGTTTTCAAAGAAATGTGTATCGTAAAATTAAAATTTTACTCTACCAACTTTTACTATTGTAAAAGTCTCAACACATTTTGTTGAATAGCATTAGATTGACTCA
>Ga0256837_1002107_pt1 | contig 12739 bp, 12 predicted proteins | sample 4562384metaG_FD_185976 | JGI IMG/M metagenome (GOLD analysis project Ga0256837, IMG submission 185976) | Hydrothermal vent microbial communities from Guaymas Basin, Mexico - 4561-384 | ecosystem: Environmental > Aquatic > Marine > Hydrothermal vents | place: Mexico: Guaymas Basin | collected... | reverse complement strand
TCCATAATTATTCCATCTATTACACCATCAACCACCCTTGCAAATATTTTGCTGATTAAAAATAGAGATTTTACAAAGAGTATCTCATATACTTTATCTATATAGAGTGCATTATAAAATCTTTTGTCCCATATGCTTTGAGGTAGTGGTTTGATTCTCTCCATATAGATGTGATATGCCATAAATATACCCCCAAGCACTACTATTATATTGATTAAATCGAGTATAAATTCACCCCCAAATCCAAAATGTACTACTCTATCTGGCAAATCTATCATAGAGCCAAACCACTCTGTTCCACCATAAGCTTTTGGCAGATTCAAAAATCCTGCCAAGGCACTGCCTACTGCAAGTATAATTATAGGATAGAGCATTTCACTACTTGGTGTTTTGTATGAAGTAATCTCTTTTGGATCTTTTGCAAATAGTATAAAATAGAATCTAAACATATAAAAAGCGGTCAAAAATGCAGTAGTAACACCCAAAAACCACAATAGATACTCACCCTTGCCAAAAGCTTGAAGCAGTATGGCATCTTTGCTGAAAAAACCTGCAAATGGTGGCAAACCTGTAATTGCAAATGTTGCTATGAGCATAGGTACTTTGAGGCTATAAATATTTTTGCCTCTACCTTGTAACTGGAATAGATTTTGTTGATGAAACAGTACAATAAGTACTCCAGCTCCCATAAATAGAAGTGCTTTAAAGAATGCATGAGTAAATAGATGAAATATACCACTGCTATAAGCTCCAAGTCCAACTGCTATAAACATATATCCAAGTTGAGACATTGTTGAGTATGCTAGTATCTTTTTAATATCATTTTGATAAGAGGCAAAAAGAGCTGCAAGGATTGCAGATACAGCTCCTGTATATGCGATAATGAGTCCTGCATTTGGTACTTCATTGTATAAAAATGCAAATCTTGCTACCATATATACTCCAGCTGTTACCATAGTAGCAGCATGAATTAGTGCCGATACTGGAGTAGGTCCTGCCATAGCATCTGGTAGCCATACAAACAGAGGAATTTGAGCAGATTTACCAACAGCTCCAGCAAAGAGCAGTAGTGCAATTATAAACAGTAGAGTTTTGTCTATATCTATAATTGAGTGTGAGAGTGCCTCAAAACTCATTCCCCCTTCACCAACTGTTGCAAAAAGCAAAGCTATAGCACCAATAAATCCCAAATCACCTATACGGTTTGCAATAAATGCTTTGTTTGCTGCTTTGATATTGTCTCTGTTTTGGTAGTAGTATCCAATAAGCAGGTATGATGTAACTCCTACAAGCTCCCACCCTATAAACATAATTATAGGATTGTTTGCCAAAACCAATAGCAACATACTACCTATAAAAAGAGTAAAATATGAAAAGAATCTGCCAAAACCATTATCTCTTCTCATATAACCGACTGCATAAATTGTAATAACAGTACCTACAAATGTAACAATAAAGAGCATAACTGCACCAAGTTTATCCAAATGCAGACTCAAATCAATATTAAAATTACCAATATCTATCCATTTAAAGAGAGTATAATCTATAACTTTGTTTGTAGTTATTACACTATCACTCAACCCAAATCCTATAATTGTAGCAAGTGAAGTAAAAGAGAGTGCAATAACAGCATATAGATTGTGTATGGAGTTATCCTCTTTGATACTCAAGTGTATCATACCAATCAAAAATGAGGCTATAAATGGCAATAACAATACCCAAGAGAGTAAAGAATCACTTATCATTTGAGCCTCCTTGAGCCAACAGATTGTAGCTACTACTGTCAATATCTCTTTTTTGTCTATACAGATGTACTATCATTGCCAAAAATAGAGTAGCTTCAGCAGCTATTATACCTATGATTATAAGTGCTAATACAGAGTGGGCAGATTGGTTTGATACATTTGCAAATGTTGCCAAAATCAGATTGATACTGTTTAGGATAAGTTCAAGTGACATATAGAGTACAAATATGCTTCTTCTGCTCACAACTCCTACTATACCCATACAAAATAGTACTACAGCTACTGCTATAAAATACTCTGCACTCATTGTTTATCCTTTCTGCCTATTGCAACAGCACCAATTAATGAAGCTAAAAGGAGTACTGATAGTATCTCAAATGGTAGTATCCAATTGCTAAACAACTCTATTGAGATACTATTTATATCCCCTTTGGTAGAAAACTCTATACTGTTTTTTGGCAATATAGATATGAGAGTTTTGTATATAAGCAACCCAAATGGTGTAACAAGTAGAGTTGATATAACTATATACATATATCTTATACCCTCTTTGGGAATATTTGACTCTTTTTGATTGATTGAGGTTATAACAATGGCAGTAAGTACAACAATAGCTCCTACTACCACCATAGTTTGAGCCAAAAATAGATATGATTGATGCAACAAAAGATACTCTCCCCCAAGGGAGAGAGTACAAAACATAAAACCAGCTATCTGTAAAGCAGGAGAGGTTGAGAGTATTACCATAGCTCCCCCACCAATTACAAATAGAGTTATTACAAAAAATATTATCATCTCAAGCACGGCTGATCTCCTCTCCAAATACCCCTTTGTGTGAGAGTAGTCTATCTTTTGTGAGTATAAAATCCTCTCTTTTTTTACCTATTATTGAGAATATTCCTGTATCCATTCGTATTGCATCACAAGGACAAGCCTCTACACAATATCCACAAAATATACACTCAAGAGTATCTATATTAAACTGCAAAGGCATCTTGTCATCAACTCCATCATCTCTGGTTGTTGCTACTATATCTATACACTCAGCAGGACAAGCTGTAGCACACATAAAACAGGCTACACATCTAATAGTTCCATCTGCTCTGTGAGTTAATCTATGGAGTCCTCTGTATCTTGAGGTTATATCAGTAGGTTGCTCTTCTGGATACTCAAGTGTCTCTACACTGTTTATATCAGATAGATTTTGTAGCAAATGGCTAGTAGTTATCTTTAATCCTTCAAGTATGGCTGGCAGATAGAGTCTCTCTTTGGTACTATTGCCATATCTTGTAACCTTTTTAACCTTTTTTGACATTATTACACTCCTACTATAACTAAAGCTGTTACAAACAGATTTACAAGAGATAGAGGCAATAGGTATCTCCAGCCAACCATTTGTACTTGGTCATATCTAAATCTTGGAAGTGTCCATCTAATAACAATAAAAAAGATATTAAATATCATAAGTTTTGTAACAAATATACAAAATTGAATCAGTGTTACAGCTATACTTATGGCATCTTTTGAGTTGCTAAATACAACTGCCCACAAAGCTGTTATTGCCAAAAATCCCATAACAAAGAGTACCCAAGATAGTACTTTGGTTTCAAAACTTCTGCCTCCATCAGTAGATAGAGTAACTCTTACACTATTGTTTTTTTTCATCCATGCTACAAAGTAGTACAATATAATTGGTATTACAACAGTAGCAATAGTAGCAATCAATTCTATATTGGATATTAAATCAGCAGTAGATAGCCAGGGCAATTGATAACCACCAAAAAACATAGTTATAATAACAGCACTGGCACCATTCATAGCTACATACTCACCCATAAAAAACATAGCAAACTTCATAGCAGTAAACTCTGTAAAGAATCCTGCTACTATCTCACTCTCACCCTCAGCTACACTAAAAGGGGCTCGGTTGGTCTCTACAAACAGGGCAATAATTACTATTAGTGCAGTAATTGGCTGTACAATTACCCCCCAAGCTGGTAATACTCCAAACAGTGTACCGCTTTGCCAATGTACCATAGAGTTGAAATCTATAGTTCCATATACCATTATTACAGTTGCAACACCAAGACCAAGTGCAACTTCATAACTAATCATTTGTGAAGATGCTCTCAAGGCTCCAAGCAAAGAGTATTTATTGTGACTGAGCCAACCTCCAAATATCATACCAATTACACCCACACTGCCAATTGCAAGGTACCACAATATGCCCCAATCAACAGGTAGTGCTTGCATAGGAATAATTTCATCAAATACTCTTAAATTATCAGCAAATGGAATTACCATAAAAGCTAAAAGTGCAGAAGCAAATGTAATAATTGGAGAGAGTATAAATAGCCATCTATGTTTTGAGATATGCTTTGGGTAGTACTCCTCTTTGACTACAAGTTTAATAACATCTGCAAATGATTGCACTACTCCACCTAGTCTAAAACCTGCTATATTTGTGCGGTTTGGTCCTAATCTATCTTGAATCAATCCACATACCCTTCTTTCTAACCATACAAGAATAGGTATCATCAAAAGAGCCAACAAAGCAGATATAACCACCGCAACAATTGTACCTACTGTTACAACCATACTCATATATCACCTCCAATTGCCTCTATCCACTCTGTAACTGTAAGTATAGGTTTGTTGGCAACAAGAGTTTTGGGGGCATACTGCTTGATACCACTACTGTTTATAAGATGTCTACTGCTTTGTACCCAACTAGCAAGTGGCAAAATCAACCCTTGTGAATTGATAGAGTGTGTGATAAAGTCAATTCTGTGGAGTGTATTTATATCTTGGGCTAATTTGTGATCAAAGTTTATAAGGAGTGTATCACTAGATATATCAGGAGTAGAAGTATCAATCTCTAATGCCATAACACCATAGGCATTTGCTACTCTAAGCTCCTCTTTTAGCCAATTGTCTGCAAACTCTTTATCTTTGTAGCACTCAAGTGGAGAGTAGAGTCTGGCATTTAGTTTTTTTGACCATTTTATAATAGATTCCAACTCTTCTATATATAGATTTGGTGAAGCCAATATAACTATATCTTTGTGTATAAATATTTCAATTCCAATTTTTGATATGGCTTCTTTGAAATCTATAATACTATTTTTGTACTCTATTTGTGTAACTCTGTTTGTATGATACTCTTTGTAACTCAATCTACCCTCATCACAGATAAAGTATCCATTTACATCTTCATTTCTTCTAGCTTTGTATCTGTAAATTCTCTCTGCTTGGAATTTTGTACTACTGTAATCTATTGTAATATTGCAATTTTTTGTGCAACCATGACATATAGAGGGGCTACTTTGCAAAAACCATACTCTTTGCTTAAATTTAAAATCACTGCTTAGTAGGGCACCAACAGGGCATAAATCTACTATATTCATAGCATATTGGCTTTGTAATTTTTGATTAGGAGCTGTAGATATGGTAGAGTGGTTTGCTCTTTTTATTACACCAAGTTCATTGGTTTTTGTTATATTGGCAAAAAATCTTACACATCTTTTGCATAATATACACCTCTCTTCATCATATACTACATTCCTGCCAAACTCTATGTTTTTGGATTTTTTTATCTTTTGCTTTTTGTGTTTACCCTCTTTATATAATCCATAATCCATATAGTAGTTTTGCAAATAGCATTCACCTGCTTTGTCGCATACTGGACAATCAACAGGGTGATTTCTAAGCTGCATTTGCAAAATCTCTTCTCTTAGTCTCTTTATAGTAGGTGTATTTGTATTTACTTCCAAACCCTCTTTTATGAGTGTATCACAAGCAATTTGAGGTCTTTTTTTGCCTTTTATCTCTACCATACACATACGACAATTTCCATCTGCTCCCAATGAATCATGATAGCAGTAGTGAGGAATGTTATATCCGTTATCCAATAGATACTTAAGTAGATTTAGCCCCTCAAAAGCCAAGAGTTTTTTGCCATTTACAGTAAATTCTACCATTTTGCTACTCATTACAAACCCCTCTTAGATACTCCTCAAACTCACTTCTAAATTTTTTAACAAAGCCATCTATCACTCCAGATACAGCAGGAGCAAATACACATATAGTTTTACCATTCATTGTTTGACCAATTTGCAAAAGTTGCTCTATTGAGTTGTAAGAGGCACTATATCTAAGCATTGATTCTACTATCTCATCTACCCATGCTGTTCCTTCACGACAGGGAGTACATTGACCGCAAGATTCATGATGATAAAACTCAAGAAGATTTTTAAGAGCTTCTACCATATTAACACTATCATTCATTACTATCATACCACCTGTACCAAGTGATGAACCAAGCTCTTTTATACTCTCATAATCAAGTTTTGCTTTTGCTACTTCAGTGGCATTGAGTATAGGTGTAGAAGCACCACCTGGAATTACACCTTTGAGATTGCCACCTTTTATGCCACCTCCATAATACTCTATATACTCCATCATCGATGTACCAAACTCAGCTTCATAAACACCGGGATTATTTATATGACCACTCATAGCAAATAGCATACTGCCAGGACTCTTGCTTGTACCATACTCTTTGTATGCATCTGCACCATTTTCTACTATAAAAGGTACTGTTGCAATAGTCTCTACATTGTTTACAAGTGTAGGTCTGCCAAAGTACCACTCTGGCTCTTTTTGATGAGGTTTTAGTCTGGGGTGTCCTCTTTTGCCCTCTAAAGATTCAAGCAAAGCTGACTTTTCACCACAGATATAAGCTCCTGCACCTTTGCAAATTGTTATATCTACTCTATATTTGCTACCTAATATATTTTTGCCAAGATAACCTTGCAGATATGCTTCATCACAAGCTTTTTGAAGTATATTTTGCCACTGGTGATACTCACCTCTAATATATATATATACATCATTTGCACCTATTGCATATGAGGTTAAAATAATTCCCTCTATTAGCAGGTGTGGATCTTTGCTGATAATTTGTCTATCTTTAAATGTACCTGGTTCATTCTCATCACAATTTATCACCAACACTTTTGGTAATTTGAAATCTTGGAGCATAAGTTTCCATTTGGCTCCAGTTGGTGCACCACCTCCACCTTTGCCTCTAAGTCCACTTTTGTCAATCTCATCTACAATAGTTTTGGGATCTTTATCAAACATTTTGTGTATAGTAGAGTAAGCTCCATGCTCTATAGCCTTTTTTATATGGTTTATACCCTCTATATCAAATCTTTTGCTTACTATTTTTACCTCTTTCATGAGAAATCCTCTAAAATCTTTTGCAGTTTTGCAGGTGTCAAATTCTCATAGAGTCTATTATTTATCTGTACTACAGGAGCAGTACCACAAGATCCCAAACACTCCACAAGCGTCAATTGAAAATCACCATTTTGCTGGTTTGGAAGTAGATTGAATCTCTCTTTGAGTAGATTTAGTAACTCTTTTGAGCCACAAAGATTGCAACTTAGGGTTTTGCACAACTGTATATGGTATTTTGCAGTAGGTTTTAGTGTAAACATTGTATAAAATGTTACTACTCCATATACTTGAGCTTCTGAAGTCTTTGTTATATCTGCTACTGCTTTAAAAGCTTCAGTTGGAATATGCTTGAGTCTGTTTTGTATAATCCACAAAAGTGGCAACATCAAAGCTTTGGGGCTTGGATATCTTTGTGACAACTCTTCAATATACTCCAACTCCTCTTTTGTAAATTCAAAACTCATCTATCCATCTCCCCAGCTATTATATTTAGACTTCCAAGTGTCATAATAGCATCAGCTACCTGGTACCCCTCTATCATCTGTGGGTATGCTTGCATATGCAAAAAGCTAGGAGCTCTTACTTTTACTCTGTGTGGAGTTCCACTGCCATTGCTGATAATTGTAAATCCAAGTTCACCATTTGCAGCTTCAATGGCACTGTAGTGTATCTTTGGAGCTACCTTGATACCCTCAAATATGAGTTTGAATTGATTTATAGTCCCTTCTATTGTATTATATACTTCACTCTTTGGCGGTAGTGTTATGGAGCGATCGTTATAGTTGATTTCACCCTTTGGAAGTGCTACTATTGCTTGTTCTATTATCTTGATACTTTGTAAAATCTCTTCAAATCTTACCATTAATCTATCATAGGTATCACCGCAACTGCCTACTATTACATCAAAATCAAAACTATCATAGTAGTAGTATGGTTTATCTGCTCTCATATCATAATCTACTCCACAAGCTCTTAGATTTGGACCTGTAAAGCCCATCTCCATAGCTTTTTTTGGTGATATTGGTGATATATCCTGAACTCTGTCTTGAAATATTCTATTTTTGGCTACCATTATGAGTGTCTCATCAACACCCTTTCTAACCTTGTAGAGAATATCTTGCAAATCACCCTCCCAACCATCATAGAGATCATAAGCCATTCCACCAATTCTGATAAAACTGTTTGTAAGTCTGGCTCCTGTGAGTTTGCTAAGAAAGTCATATGCATCATTTCTAGGATTAAAGAGATACCAGTAGTTTGTCTGAGCCCCCATATCCAAAAGTGCAGCAGCAAGACATACAAGATGATCTATGATTCTGGATAGTTCAGCCAAAATAACTCTGATAAATATAGCTCTATCTGGCAATTCAATATCAAGCATCTCTTCTACTGTTTTGGCAAAAGCAATATTATTCATCAAAGCAGAGCAGTAGTTGAGTCTATCTGTATATGGTATTATTTGATTGTACGTATGGTATTCACAAGCTTTCTCAAACCCTCTATGCAGATACCCTATCTCACTAGCAGAAGCTACAATCTTTTCACCATCAAGTGCTACTATAGTTCTAATTGTTCCATGACTTGCTGGATGTGAGGGACCAAGGTTGAGTGGCATTAGATTGTCTTTTTCTAAATCAAGATCTTTTTTCAAAAGCTCTTTTGACAACTCATCGAGCATATCTTGGGCTTTTGTACAAATTTGCCTTTGGTTTATGGGATAATCTTTACGCAAAGGATACCCCTCAAACTCCAAATGGTTTAAAATTCTCTTTAGGTTTGGATGAGATGCAAAATATATACCGTATTGATCAAATATCTCTCTTTCTAGCCAATTGGCTCCACTATATATAGATGTAATTGAATCTGCACCAAATATAGGCTCTTGGATAGCTACTTCAATAGCTATAGTATCTTTGAAATTATTGTGTCTAAATAGATAAATCAGACTAAAACGCTCTCTTTTTTGTAGAGGATAATTTAACCAGTCTATACCAACAATATCAAGCAGTATAGTAAATTCAAGCTTCTCTTTTAAGGTTTTGATAGCATTAAAGAGTTCTAAGGCATCTATTTGAATCAAAGGTGTATCACCCATTACACCCTCTAAAGATGAAGAGGGGGCTATTTTGAGTAACTCTTCAATCTCAATATGCATTCTATGCATCATATATACTTTTAAAGTTTGGGTGTCTTGGCTCAAGTGCTGGTTCACTCCACAGCATCTTTTGAATCTGCATTACTGCATCAAGCAAAGCTTCTGGACGAGGTGGACAACCTGCTACATATACATCTACTGGTACTATCTCATCAATCCCTTGAAGAGTAGTATAATTGTCATAAAATCCTCCACTACTAGCACATGCACCCATACTAATAACCCATCTAGGCTCTGGCATCTGATCATAAATCTGTTTGAGTATTGGAGCTTGTTTCATACTAACAGTTCCAGCAACTACAAGTAAATCTGCATGTCTTGGAGAAAATCTCAGCACCTCTGCACCAAATCTTGCTATATCATATCTACTAGCTGCTGTTGCCATAAACTCAATAGCACAACATGCAGTTCCAAATACAAATGGCCATAGTGAGCTTTGTCTGCCCCAGTCAATTACAGCATCTACTTTTGTTGTAATAATAGAATCTCCAAGTAGATGTTCATCACTACTTAAATCCATTTCATAACTCCTAATCTAAATATATAGATAAGTCCACCTGTTATGAGTCCTATAAATACAAACATCTCTATCAAGCCAAATACTCCAAGTGTTTTAAGCTCTACAGCCCATGGCAAAATATAGAGTATCTCTACATCAAAGAGTAAAAATACTATACCAACCAAAAAATATTTGACATTAAAACTATTAAATGGATCACCTATTGTATCTCTTATACCACTCTCATAGACTTCATTTTTGCGTTCATTATCACTCTTGGCACCTATATATCGTGTAAGATGAAAAATGGCAGGAAGCATAATAACAAGTATAGCTACAAGTATAGAGGCAAGTAGTAGATTGTGTGGCATTTTACTATCCCTTGTTTTAAATAGATAGAGGCATAAGAGCCTCTTGGTCTTTTAGTATATTAACTAAATTGCAATTAAAATATTTAATATAATAAACTATATACAAAGTTCATATATATATGGGATAAATCTACACATATTTATATAGGTGGCAACTCAATATTTCCCTCTTTTGTATCTATATTACCCTCTTCATAGACTACTTCAAATGGTACACCACTACTGCTGTTGGCATCTACAAATCTGGTAAATCTCTTTTGGAATATCAAATCAACAGTTCCAGTTGGTCCATTTCTTTGTTTGCCAATTATGAGTTCTGTCTCCTCTTCGGGCTTTCTTCTGTAGTTACTCTTGTACTCTTTGCCCTCTGCTTTGGCTTTCATCTCTTTTTCTTTCTCTTTGGCTTCTCTATATACATCATCACGATAGACAAAGAGTATAATATCTGCATCTTGTTCTATTGCACCAGACTCTCTAAGATCACTTAAAAGTGGTCTTTTGTTTTCTCTGGATTCTAGTGAGCGATTGAGCTGGGATAGTGCGATGATTGGTATTTGGAGTTCTCTAGCAAGTTGTTTGAGACCTCTTGAGATTTCACTAATCTCTTGTTGTCTTCCTTCTCTGCCACCATCACTACTCATTAGCTGCAAATAGTCAATGATTGCCATACTGATTTCTGGATGTTGTGTTTTGAGCTTACGAAGCTTTGAGCGTACATGGTGAATAGTAGCATAACCACCATCATCAACAAAGAGTTTTCTTCTGGATATATCATCTACCGCTTGAGCCAACTGCTCCCACTGTTCATCTGTAAGATCACCTACCCTAAGAGATTGCAAAGGTATAGATGTCTTTGCCGAGAGCATTCTTAGCATCAATTGCTCTGCTGGCATCTCAAGTGAAAAGAATGCTACCCCTTCACCTCTTTCTATTGCTTTTAGTGCCATATTAAGTACAAGTGCAGTCTTACCCATAGCAGGTCTAGCTGCAATTATTACTAAATCACCCTTGCCAAATCCACTGGTTTTATCATTTAGATTTCTAAAGCCTGTATCAACACCAATCAGTTTGGAGTTACCCATAGCCTTTAGGCGTTCTATCTCACCCATCATAGATTTGGTTATCTCAACAGAATCTCTAAAGTCATTACTGATACTCTCTTGTGTTATTTCATAGAGTTTCTTCTCAACCCTATCCATAACTTCTGTTGAGTCAAGCTCATCTTCTAAGGTCAATTTTTTGATCTCTGTAGCCAAAGTTACTAAAGCTCTTTTGGCTGAGTATGCTTTGATCTCTTCTATGTATGATTTTGTATTTGTAATGGGACTTGTTGAGAGTATCTGTATCATAGCCTCTTCATCAAAATCCCTCTTTTTTTCCAACTCTTTGCGTAAAAATGTCTCATCTATCGGTTTCTCTTGACTAAAGAGAGCTTCCATAGCCTCAAATAGATGTTGATGAAAAGGTAGATAGAAATCTTTTGGTTTTAATACTGCGGCTACATCTTCAAATACTTCAGCATCAAAAATGATTGTTGATAGTACTGCTCTTTCTATATCTAGGTTATAAATACTCTCCATATACTCCCATCTCCAAATATTAATTTTGTTGTAACTCTTTTAGTTTTTCCAATACAGCTTCTACATGCCCTTTGACTCTAACTTTTTCCCATTTGGCTGCAATTTTGCCATCAGGTGAAATTATAAATGTAGAGCGTACCACACCCATATATTCTCTTCCATAGTTTTTCTTTAGTTGCCACACTCCATACTCTTTGAGTACACTCTTGTCTTCATCACTAAGAAGTGTTACTCCAAGCTCTTTTTTTGCAATAAAGTTTTGATGCTTTTTGACTGAATCTGGACTCACTCCAAGTACTACTGCTCCAAGCTCTGTAAATTCTGGCAGTTTTTGGGTAAAATCCAAAGCTTCAGTAGTACACCCTGGAGTATTATCTTTAGGATAAAAGTAAAGAATTACCCAACTACCTTGTAAATCTCTTAGGCATACTTCTTCACTATCTTGATTTGGCAGACAAAAATTTGGTGCTTTTTCTCCAACTTCTGGCATATCAACTCCTTGTTTAATTTGTATAATTATACTCTATATATCAATTTGATGTTATACAGATGTAATTTTCTAACTTCATACTAAAAATTGTATAGCACTCTTTTAATCTATTGTATTCAAAGTACCTAAGTTTAAATATCAATCTCCATAAAATCCTGAGCCAAAATTACTTTACCCTCAAAATACTCTTTTGCCTCTTTTATTAATTGATACTCTCTATCTTTGGTATATCTGGGACTAATATGAGTCATAACAAGTCTTTTTACTCCCATCTTTTGAGCTGTAATTGCCAAATCTTTTGCAGTAGTATGCATAAATTTTATCTTTAGATTATTATAGTCTGACTCTATATAGGTAGCTTCATGTATCATTGTATCAATTGGAGTATGAGCAGTAAATCTTTGTGGTTCTTGATTGTCTCCTGCTATTATGACTCTTTTTGGTATATCTGGTGGAGTTAAAAGCAGTGAAGTATCTATAGTTTGTCCATTTAGTACAATTTTGTCTTTTTTTTTAATCTCTTGCAGTATTGGACCTATTGGAATATTCAAAGCTCTTACCATATCCATATTCAATTTTGGTTTTGTATGTGGAGAGTATATATATCCAATAGTAGATACAGAGTGCTTTAACTCTACTGTTTCTATATCATAAT
>Ga0256837_1002105_pt1 | contig 12740 bp, 11 predicted proteins | sample 4562384metaG_FD_185976 | JGI IMG/M metagenome (GOLD analysis project Ga0256837, IMG submission 185976) | Hydrothermal vent microbial communities from Guaymas Basin, Mexico - 4561-384 | ecosystem: Environmental > Aquatic > Marine > Hydrothermal vents | place: Mexico: Guaymas Basin | collected... | reverse complement strand
GTTAATATTTTCTTTTCTCATTCCACAAACAATTTCAAATTTACTACCATTATCAATAGCACTATAAACTAAATCTCCACCAAAGCTTTTTCTCATTATATCCATACTCATATATAAACCTATCCCAGTTCCTTTACCTTCTTCTTTTGTTGTGAAGTATGGGTTAAAGATTTTTTCTTGTATAGCATATGGGATTCCACCTGCATTATCTTCTATGGTTATTGTTGGGATATTATTTTTCATATCTATTATTATGTTTATATATTTATTCTCAATAGTCTGTTCCCCAAAAGCATCTCTTGCATTTGATAGTAAGTTTATTATTACTTGTTCTAGTAAATCTTCATGTCCTACCATTGAGATATTTTCATCTTTAGAGTCTATATTTACTTTTATATTATGGTTTACTAGTTGAGTTCCCATTATTTGCATTATTTCTTCTACTGTATGAAGAAGTTTAAATGGTTTTGATTCTTTAGATGGTTTTACAAAGTTCATAAAAGTATCTATTGTTGCTGACATCTTTTGAGTTTGCTCTTGTATAAATTCACTGCTCTCTTGTACTTTTTTATCTTCTAGCATATTCATACTAGACATAAGGGATAGGTTTATACTTGATGCACTTATTGCATTTAAGGGTTGTCTCCATTGGTGGGCTACCATACTAATCATATCCCCCATTTGGGCTAGTTTTGATTGTTGTTGGAGTTGCTTCCCTTTTTCCCTATTTTTCCCAATCTCTTCATTTATTTCTTCTATTTTAGATTCAAGTGTTTTGTTTAAGCTCTCTATCTCTTCTATATATTCTTGTCTCTCTATTTCATTTGCTATTTGATTGGCAAATAGAGTCATTATAGAAGAAACAAAGTCTGGGTCTTCTATGGGTTTTCGATATAAAGCTATTATGGCTCCAAATGTTTCTTGCTTATCATTAAAAAGTGGAATTCCAGAGTAACCTTCAATCTTTAATTTTCTTAAATCTTGATCTAAAGGAAAACTATGAGTAACATTTTTAGGATAAACAGCTACTTTTCCATCATATACAATCTCACAAGGTGAGTTTTTTAATCTATATTCAAACCCATCTACAATCTTATTATCTATACAGCGAGAAAGTGTTTTAACTGAAAATTTATCCTTTTGTAGTTTACCAATAAAAACATGGTCTGCTTTTAAAGTTTTAGCAAGTTGTAAACTCATAGCATCCATAAACGGAACATCATTTTTAATGTACATTGCTGAAATAATATTGCTGATACTAGATCCATAGTTTAAATGATCTGTTGTCATCTAATGCTCCAATAAATTTAATTTAAAATAATTATATCTAATTTTTTGTAAAATATAATGGACTGAGAAATCAAGACTTCTAAAACAACTCTCGAACTTTAAATAAATATTTAAAGAATACAAATATAAATCTGAAGTGCAATTTTTAAAAATCTTAAAGATATTAATAGATATAATGTATAGTTATATAAAACTATCATAAAGAATTAAAATGAAAAAGATTATATTAATATTATTACTAATTATAAGTTTATCAGCTAATGATAGAATTACTATCTGTGGGACTGGTGATTCTCAAGAACTTTTGAGTGCATTGGCTTTGGCATACGAGAAAGATAATCTAAATAGCAAAATAGCCATAGAAGATAGTATTGGAAGTGGTGGGGGAATTAAAAGTGTTGTATTTGATCAATGTGATTTAGGTAGAGTTGCTAGAGGGATTAAAAAGAGTGAAGAGAAATATAATCTTAACTATATAGAGTTTGCAAAGTCTGCTGTTGTGTTTGTTACCAATCCAAATATAGATAAGATAAACAATATAACTACAAAAGAGGTAGTTTCTATTTTTGATGGAACTACAAAGAGATGGGAAAATATAGATGAACATAGTGAGGGAAAAATATATATTGCGAGAAGAGAGGCTGGAGATTCATCCACTACTGTAATTGAAAAAAATATTGATAACTATAAAGATATAAAAGAATTAGCAGGAAAAGTGATATTTACAACTCCCAAAACAGTTAATATTATATGCAAATATAAAAATACAATAGGATATTTACCATTATCCCAAGCAATTAATAAAAAACTTAATATTTTAAGTTTAGATGGTATAGAAGCAAGTGTTGAAAATATTATGCAAGATAAGTATAAACTTGTAGTGCCTTTTGGACTGGTTTACAAAGGTAAGTTAAGTAAACTCTCAAAAAACTTTATTGATTTTATTTTTAGTGAAGATGGAAAAAAGATTATTCTATCGCATGGTTCTATACCAAGTTTTAGGTTGAGCAGATGAAGCAAACAATAAACATTACAAAAAAATTAATTTTATTACAAGTATTTTCTTTAGTTTTAGTTCTTGTAGGTGTATTATGGGTTAATATTTATGGTGCTAAAGTTAATTTTTTAAAGTTACAAGAGCGATATATGAGTTCTGTTACTCATAGTATAGATATGTTAATTTTAGATAAATTAGATGATATGAAGATACAACTAAAATTGATGAGTAATGACTACAAAATTATAAAATATAACAAAAGTTATAATGAGCCACTTTTAGATAGATTTTTACATCAGTATGGAAATACAGCCTCTTTGGTTAGTTATATAAATAAGGATGGTTTCGAAGTAAAAAAAATTATAAATAAGAAAATTTCCGATAAATTACATAATTTTAAACTAAATCCATTGTATAAAGATATTTTAAAAAATCCAAATAAAATTGTAAATTCTAATATTAAATGGTGTGATGATTTAAAAACTTATGTTGTGGAGTTTGCATTATTAAAACAAGGTTATTTTGGTGATGAATTTCAAGGAATATTATTTGCATCTATCCCTATTTCAAAATTTTTAGATAATGTAACTTTAGAAGATAATAAACTTTTATTGAGAGTTGTCGATAAAGATAAAAAGATACAATTTTCTACAAATAGTAATATTATAGGTAAAATGTTGGATATTGACACAAAACTAGATAAAAAAATGTTAGTTAGAACAGATATCTATGGGGAAGATACTTACAGTTTTATTTATCCATTATTAAACGATTCTGCAATTATTTTAAGTTATGACTACAATGAATTTATGCGAATACCTAATGAAAAATTGAAATATCTTTTTATAGTGATATTTTTAATAATGATAATAGCTGTATTTATGACATATAAGGTTTCATTAAAAATTATAAAACCACTCTCTTTTTTAACAAAGATGACAGAATCTATATCTAAAGGTGATTACTCTAAAAAATTGAAAATAAATAGTGATGATGAGATAGGGGTACTCGCTAATAATTTTAATTTAATGACAGATAAACTAAATATTTCACAACATGAGATTCATCAAAAGAGCTTAAAACTTACCTATATAAATAGAGAGTTAAAAGAGAATGAAACTAGAATAAAGTATATGAATGAGAATTTAACCACTCAAATAAAAGAGGCTGTTGAGAAAAATAGACTTAAAGATAAACAACTGTTTCAACAATCAAAACAGGCACAGATGGGTGATATGGTAAGTATGATAGCTCATCAATGGAGACAGCCACTAAATGCGATAAGTGCAACAGGTATTAATTTATCTTTACTTTCTAGTATGGGTATGTTAGATGATTCTAAGATGCAAGAGAGTAGTGATTTTATACAAAATCAATGTCAAAAGATGTCTGCTACAATTGATACATTTATAAATTTTGTAAAACCATCTCAAGAATCTAAAATATTTTATTTTAAGCATATTACTGATTCTATTTTAGACATTATGGCTGTACAATTGGCAAATCATAATATTGATGTTAGTGTAGATATAACAGATAAAGAGTTGTCTATGATGGGATATGAAGATTTATTGGAACAAGTAATAATAAATATCTTAGTAAATGCTAGAGATGCTTTTGATGATATAAAAAAAGATAACAAATATATAAAAATAAAGATAGATTCTAAAAATGGGATACCAATAATTAAAATAGAGGATAACGCAGGTGGAATCCCTAAAGAGATACAAGATAAAATTTTTAATCCATATTTTACTACAAAAGAGCAGGGTAAAGGTACAGGGCTAGGACTTTATATGAGTAGGGATATAATGAAAAAAAGTTTTAGTGGTGATTTAAAACTTTTTAACATAGATGGTGGAAGTTGTTTTAAAATTATTTGTGGGAAAGAGGCTTAATTTAGATATTTAAGCCTTATTAAACCTCTCTTTATAGATTGATAATTTGTCTTTAAGTTCTTTAAATAATTTATAATAGTCTATACTTTTTTTATCTCTTGCACTCTCATCTATCTCTTTGGCAATATCAAACATACTACTGAATCTTATGGCAGAACAGCTACCTGCAATTTTATGTCCATTATAATTAATCTCTTCAAAATTTTCATTTTTTATAGCAGTTTTTAGTTCTTTCATATCGTTATCAATATTTTCAAAGAAAATTTCAACAATAGATAAAAAAGTATCTTTGTCTATATTAATATCTTTAATGATTTCATCAATGTTAAAATTTTCTTTGTTTAAATATTTTTGCAGAATTTTATCTAGCTCTTTCTCTTGAATAGGCTTAGCTAAATAGTCATCAAACCCCATAGCTAAATATTTTTTCTTATCTCCCTCCATAGCATTTGCAGTTAATGCTATTATTGGTGTGTGTGGTAAGTTTTCCCTATTTTCATAAGAAACTATCTGTTTTCTAGCTTCTATACCATCCATTATAGGCATATTGATATCCATTAATATTAGGTCAAATTTTTCTTTTTTATACAAATCCAAAGCAAGTTGTCCATTTTTAGCAATGGTTTTATCCATATCACCTTTTGTATTTAAAAGGGCTTTTATTAATGCTTGATTTACTGGATGATCTTCAGCAATAAGGATTTTACCTAACAGTTTTTTGTTAAGTGTATTTTGTTTGTTCTCTTGTTTGTTCTCTTGTTTATTTTTTGCTTCAGATTTATTAAATTCTAATGTAAAATAGAATCGGCTTCCAATATTTTCTTTACTCTCTAGCTCTATTTTACCACCCATTTTTTCAACAATTTTTGCTGATATTGAGAGACCAAGTCCAGTTCCACCAAATTTTTTGTCAGTATCATCATCAGCTTGTGAAAATGGTAAAAATATTTTCTCTTGTTTATCTATTGGTATACCGATTCCACTATCTTTGACACTAAAATTAATTATCACCTTATCATTATTGATTTTAGAATTTATATCTACCTCAATATCTCCATAAGATGGAGTAAATTTAATAGCATTTCCTATAAGATTTGATACTATTTGTTTTAGTCTATGCCCATCGGCAATTACAGATTCATTTACATCTATATTTACTAGAAAATCTATGTTTTTCTCTTCCATTTTTACTTTAAAAAGTTGAGTGGTTTTGGTTAATATTTTTACTATATTAACTGAAGATTCTTGAAGTATAATACCTTCAGATTCTATCTTGGAAATATCTAAAATATCATTTACAACCCCAAGTAATGTTTCAGCACTATTGTCTATTATTGATATAACTTCATTTGTTTCATCATCTAAATCTTTTTTCATTAAAAGATTTGTAAAACCAATTATCCCATTTAAAGGTGTTCTTATTTCGTGAGACATATTTGCTAAAAACATTGTTTTAGCTTTTACAGCATCTTGAGCTTTCTCTTTTGCTTTTATCTGTTCAGTTATATCAAATCTTAAAGCCAAATACTCTTTAATATTATTATTTTCATCTATTATAGGAACAATGATGCTATCTACAAAGTATATTTCACCATCTTTTGTTCTGTTCTTTATTAAACCTTTCCATATTTTTTTATTACTGATGGTCTTCCACATATTTTTAAACACATAGTCTGGCATATTAATATCTTTAATAATATTATGATTCTTACCGATAAGTTCATCTTTTGAGTATTTTGATATTTCACAAAATTTATCATTTATATATGTGATGATGCCATTAACATCAGTTTTAGATACTATTGAAAAACTATCTAAAGCATTTTTATAATTTGTTAAATTTTGATTTAATAATAGTAGTTCTTTTTCAGATTTAGCTAGTTCTGTAATATCAGTAAAAGTTATTATATGCTCATCTTCATTTTCTAGTTTTTTTACATTTGCTAGAAAGGTATATTCAATTCCATCTTTATTATATGTTAGTTTAGTATCATCTCTTGCGTTGCATTTTTTTTCTATCCATTGTTCAAATGTTATACTGTTAAAATTATCTTTTAATGTAACTTCTAACTCATCATTCGTATTTTTATCAAAATAATCATAGAATCTTTTATTTACAAAATTTATTCTTTTATTTTTGCAGATTATAATAATACTATTTTGAGAATCTAAAATATTTTGGATAAAGTCTCTTTGAATCTCTGTTTCAACACACTCTTTTATCATTTAATACTCCATGTAATTTTGGTTTTTTTATACTTAATTGGATTTTTAGTAGAGTTTATATATAATACAACACTTTTATAAACAAGGAAATATAGATATGGATTTAAAATTTGCAAGAAAAGAGATTGAAGATAAACCACAAACAGTTGAACTAGCTAAAATAGAAGCAATGGTAGAAAAAGATAGTGATTTAATACTTTATTTTGATAGAGAAAATTCTCATAAAGATTTATTAGAGTTACAAGATCATTTTGAAGCTATGGGAAAGAGCTTTTATATGAGTGAAGCAAGATTTGGTCTTTCTGATAATGAATATTTATATCAAGTTCATATCGTAAACTAAAGATTTTAAAATGAGTAAAAAGTTATTTATTGAAACACTAGGTTGTGCAATGAACTCTCGTGATAGTGAGCATATGATAGCTGAACTGCGTGAAAAAGAGGGTTATGAAACCGTAGATGATTTTACTCAAGCAGACTTGATTTTAATAAATACTTGTTCTGTTAGAGAAAAACCAGTACATAAACTTTTTTCAGAATTAGGAACATTTAACAAAAAGAAAAAATCTAGTGCAAAAATTGGTGTTTGTGGTTGTACTGCTTCCCATTTAGGTAAAGAGATAATTGAAAAAGCACCTTATGTAAATTTTGTTTTGGGTGCGAGAAATGTTTCTAAAATTAGTGAAATTCTACATAAAAATAAAGCTGTTGAGATAGATATTAATTATGATGATAGTGAGTTTGCTTTTAAAGATTTTCGCTCATCTCCTTTTAAAGCCTTTATAAATATATCTATGGGTTGTGATAAGTCTTGTACATTTTGTATAGTTCCAAAAACTCGTGGTGAAGAGGTGTCAATACCTGATTCAATCATCATAGCTGAGGCTCAAAGGGTAGTTGATAATGGTGTAAAAGAGATTTTTCTTTTAGGGCAAAATGTAAACAATTATGGTCGCCGTTTTACAGGGGAACATGAAAAAGTTAATTTTACAGAATTACTTAGAAGACTAAGTGATATTGATGGTTTACAAAGAATTCGTTTTACCTCTCCACACCCATTTCATATGGATGATGAGTTTATCGAAGAGTTTTCAAGAAATCCTAAAATATGTAAATCTATGCATATGCCTCTTCAAAGTGGTTCAACAAAAATATTAAAAGATATGAAAAGAGGTTACTCAAAAGAGTGGTTTTTAAATCGCGTTGAAAAACTTAGATCTATGTGTCCTGATGCAACTATTAGTACAGATATTATTGTCGCTTTTCCTGGGGAAAGTGATGATGATTTTTTAGAAACAGTTGATGTTATGAAGAGAGTTAAATTTGATCAAATTTTCTCTTTTAAATACTCTTCTCGTCCTGAAACAGAAGCACAACATTTTACAAATGTGGTAGATTCTGATGTAGCATCTCAAAGATTAACATATTTACAATCTCTTAATAATGAGATTATAGATGAAAAGCATAGTAAACTTCTTGGGAATATATATAGAATATATTTTGAAGATTTACATAGAGATGGTCATATAGCTGGTAGAAGTGATAACAATATAGTTGTAAAAGTAAAAGGTTCAGAGGAACTTTTAGGTGAATATAGAGATGTTAAAATAACTGCTATTGGTAGAACTATTTTAACAGGTGAAATTATTGCTTAAAAAACTTTTTCGCTTATTAGCGATAATTATAGTTCCATCTCTTGGTTCTTTAATTATTCGCTTTTTATATCTACTCAATAAAAAAGAGTTTTATGCTCCAGAATCAATAGGTGATAAACCAATTATTATGGCTTGTTGGCATGGTGAACTTTTGATGATTCCCTATGCTTATCTTCGTTACAAAAAAACACCCACAGTAAAACTATTAATATCTGAACATTTTGATGGTAACTTAATAGCTAAAACATTAGAAAAATTTGGATTTGGAACTATCAGAGGTTCAAGTACAAGAGGTGGAGTAAAGGCTCTTATCACTTCAATCAAAGAGTTAAGAGCTGGTTGTGATTTAGGGATAACACCTGATGGTCCAAAAGGTCCTCGTCATACTGTTTCTAATGGTATAGTTGTTATGGCTCAAAAAACAGGTACAAAGATAGTTCTAGTGGAGATTAAACCAACTAAGTATTGGCAGTTTAATAGCTGGGATAGATTTGTAGTTCCAAAACCATTTGGAGTGATAAAATATTATATCAGTGAACCAATAGATATTTGTAATTTAGAATTAGAAGATGCAAAAAATATTATTAAAAATGGCTTATTGAAAAATGAAAACTAAAGTTTTATTTCCTATTTTAGTCACTTCTATTGTTTCTACAATGGCAATCTATTTTTTTTTAGATACATCTTATGAGAAATCAATAAGAGCTAAGTATCATTATGAGATGGGTGAGTATCAAGAGGCATATTCTTTAGCAAAAGAAGCTTTTGATTTGGATGTCTATAATCGGATGGCATCAACTATTATGGCTCAATCAACCACATCATTAAAATATGTTAGATATATAAATATGGGAAAAAAATATATGAGAGAGATTAACAAAATTGCTACTCATGAATACATTACAGCCCAAGATAGAGCGAAGATGAGAATTATTTGTGAGATAATGATCTCTTCATACATAAAATTAGCACCAAGTGTAATTACAGATAAAAAATTAATTAAACAAGCATCTGAGTATAATAATAGGTTTAAAAAACTATATGAAAAAGTTGATAAATAATAAAAGAGTAGAGTTTTTAGAATCTCTTGAAAATTTAAGAGGTTATTCTGATTTAACTATAAAAAGCTATGATGAAACTATACGAGAACTACTGAAATATGTAGAGATAATAGAAGAAAACAAATATATTTTAATAGATTTAATGCCATATAGAATAAAAATATCCAATTTAAAAGCAAAAACTATCTCTAAAAAACTTAGTGCAATTAGAACATTTGTACAATATTTGAATGATAACAATATAGTAGTAAATTTAAAATCTGATACTAGTATAAAAGTTGCGAAAACTCTCCCCAAGCCAATATCTCATAAACATATTTTAGAAGCTTTAGAACTGTGTGATGAACAAGAAAATTTAATTGTAACAATGCTGTATACTTTAGGAGTAAGAATCTCTGAACTTTCTATGCTAAAGGTGGAAGATATCTCAGATGAGTGGATTAGAGTATTAGGTAAAGGTAATAAGCATAGAGATATTCCACTTATAAGTAAAACAAAACTTTTAATAGATGAATATTTAGATACTTATGAAACGAAAACTTTTCTTTTTGAGAAAAATAGTGAAAAATTAAGCGAAAATAGTTTAAGATATATAGTTAATAAAGTATTTAAAAGAGTTTCTCTTAAAGTGACTCCACATCAACTTCGCCACTCTTATGCAACAGAGATGTTAAATAATAGGGCGAGAATATCTGATATTAGCGAACTATTAGGACATTCTAGTATGGCAACAACACAAATATATACTAAGTTAGGTAGTGCATTGAAACAGGAAAACTATAACAAAGCACATCCTCTTGGTAATGGGAGTTAAATTGAATTTTAGTAAATATTTAGAGTTTTTATATCTTAAAGCTTTTATTAATATTATTTCAAATAAAACTACTACTAAAGTATATATAGAGATGTTAAACCATAAGGGTGTTATTGTAAAAAGTGCAGAAGAAAATTTTGAGACATCTACAATAAACCATCAGATGAAAGATTTTATTAAAACTTATATCCAAGAAACACCTTATTACTATATATCTACATTAGATTATTCACCTCTTCAAGGAGCTGTATCTAGTGTTAAAAAAGCAGATGATCAAAATGATAGTACATTTAGGTCTTATGAAGATAGATGGAGTTATAACACTCCAAAAACTAATATAATTGATATGAAAAATAGATATGAAGATATTGGCTTAGATTTTTTATTTTCCCCATTTCCTTTAATAGCTAATTTTTTTAAAGAAAAAATTTCTGATACTTTTACAATGTATGTATTGTTAAGTGAAGATTATCTAACATTAACAATATTTAAACATTCAGAACTAATTTATGCAAGACATATTGAGATATTAATAGAAAATATTAATGATGATATAGATGAATTAGATTTAGGTTTAAATCTCTCTTCGGATGAGGAGAATGATGATGATGGATTTGATGAAATTGAAGATATTGATGAAGAAGATTCTATCGATTTAGATGATTTTGGTGATATTGAGGATTTAGATACAATCGAGGAGATTGAAGAATTTTCTGAGGATGAAGAGGTTGAAGAGAGTTCAGAAGAGCTAGAAGATATTCCTAATGAAAGTATTGATAATTTTAATAAAGATTATCAAAGATTTACTCTTTTACAAGAGACAATAAATAGTTATTATCATGATAGTAGATATGAGCGAGAATTTATTGAAACTATCTATATCGCTGATGGTATTGGGGTTAGTCCAGATTTAAAAAAATATCTTGAAGAGGAGATGTTTTTAGATGTATATGTGCGTCATATTGATTTAGCATCTGAGATTTGTGAGATGGCAAAGATGGAATTAAAATGAAATATAGTTATATTGTTCCAAGAAAAAAAACAATTTTAAGTTCTGAGATGATTCTAGTCTTAACATTTTTTGCTATAACATTTATGATGTTGATTTTTACATATCTATTTATATTTTATAAAGATTATAGATATATAGAAACTAAAAAAGAGTTAGCAATTGAAAAAGAACAATTAATTAAAAATGTAGAGGATATGAAGTCAAAGATTCTTTTTATACAAGAACAAAAAGCTTTATCTGAAACAATACACACTAAAAATATAGTCTTAAAGGATTCTATAAAAAATATGTTTGATTTAGTTCCACAAAGAATAGTACTTTCTCAAGTACATATTTTAGAAAATGGACTTATATTTTATGGGGTAACACCAACAAAAGATGTATATAATTTTATGCTTTATGCACCATTGAAATCAATTTTTCATAAAACATATACCTCTTTTTATCCAGCTGATGGTGGATGGTTAAATTTTGTTTCTAGTAATTATATTGACACAGAGTTAAGTGATTTGGATATAAAAGATGAGGATATTAACGATGATGAAGATTAATATATCTAGACAATATATCTATTTATTAGCACTATCAATTATACTATTTGTTTTTGTTATTATATTTGCTTTTACTATTTTGATACCAAAGGGAAAAGAGTTTAGAGCAGATAAAGTATCACTAAAAAAAATAAAGGTTGAGCAAAATAGGCATCAAGTTTTTCATGATAAAACATTTGAAGAGTTAAAAGAGTTACAAAGTAAAAATCGAAATATTATTACAGCTTTTGATAGCAAGTTTAATTCTCAAAGATTTGAAAAATATTATGGGAAATATTTTGAAAGATTTGCTTTAAGCGAAAAAAAAATAGTAGATAATAAGTATGATAATTTTGATTTGTATGAAGTTAATGCAAGTTCAAAGATAGATTCGCCTACCTCTTTTTATTCATTTTTAGAGGCTTTAAATAAAGGAGATTGGATAGTTAGTGTAGAGTTTCCAATAATTTTTAAAAGAGATGAAAAGTTGATACACTCATCTTTTAAGATAAAAGTGTATACCAATACTAAAAAAGAGAAAATTACTAAAGATTCAAACAGTAGTAAATAACTCTTTTATAAGTTTAAAAGCATCTTCATTTTCAAAGAGATAAACTCTAAGTTTAGGCTCAACCTTCAAAACCCTCATCTCCTCTTTAAACTCCTTTGGCATCCCAATCTGTTTAGTTGAATATGGAATCATAAAAATATAGCCATTATTAAAACTAACAACAAATTTTCTCCCAACCACAACACAACTGTCTGATTTTAGAAGTTCTCTCTCACTAGCACTCATCATATACAGTTGAGATTTTAGATACTTATCTATAAAAAATATATCAGCCCTTCTATTTTGAGAACTTTTAAAATAGGCAAAATCATCTATTGTTTTTATATCTATTTGCTCTATGAGAGAATCTCTATCCTCATCCAAATAATCAAAACTTTTTTTAATCCCACTAAGATACTTATCTAAAAGTGGCATAGAGTAGTTATGTCTAAAAGAGTTTCTTTTTATATCTTCATCTAAATTAGATTCATCCTCAAAATATTTAAGTTTATTCGCTTTGAGGTAAACTAATAACTCTTTTTTATCAAGATGAAGTAGGGGACGGATTATATTGTAGTTTTCTCTTTGAGAAATTTTTGTCATACCTGCTATCTCAGCACAACCAGCACCCTTGCAAAACTGCATTAGCATCCACTCAAACCTATCACCTAGATGATGAGCAGTGAGAAGATTTTCATAATTATATT
>Ga0256837_1002104_pt1 | contig 12744 bp, 15 predicted proteins | sample 4562384metaG_FD_185976 | JGI IMG/M metagenome (GOLD analysis project Ga0256837, IMG submission 185976) | Hydrothermal vent microbial communities from Guaymas Basin, Mexico - 4561-384 | ecosystem: Environmental > Aquatic > Marine > Hydrothermal vents | place: Mexico: Guaymas Basin | collected... | reverse complement strand
GATTATGCTTATGGTGATGGTACAGATGGTACACAACACCCTTATGCACACTATAAATATGTTTCAGATAATGATGGAAATACTATATCAACAGGTAGTTACAGTGGTGGAGATATCAATGTAACAAAAGAGCAACAAAATACAAGAACGGGGATAAAACTTTATAGATGAGAAAAGGTGTAACTCTAATTGAACTTATATTTTCAATGGTGATTATTGCCATTGTTTTTACTGTTGTTCCAAAAATTATTTTTGCATCAAACAAATCTATACAACTATCTGTTAAAGAGGATGCTTTGTTTAATGCTTACTCTTTAATGGGTTCTATTTTAAGACTAGATTGGGATGAAAATACAACAAAAGAGGGGAAAATACTAGATACAGATGCAAACGACTGTAATGAAACAACTGGTTATAGAGTTGGTGGGTTTGTTGGTTCTAGAAACTGTAAAGACACAACAGATATAGCCTCATCGTTTGGGCAAGATGGTAGTGAGTCTGATGATGACGAAAGTGATGATGTAGATGATTATTATGATTATGACAAAAATGTTACGGTAAATGGTAAGCCAAGATATAACCTAACAGTAAAGTTTAGATACACAGATGAAAACTACAACACATCTACAACTGACGAACTAAAAGAGATAAATGTAACAGTAAAGAGTGTAAATGCAAAGAGTCAAGGTTTTAAATCACAATTTTTTTACTACTCAACAAACCTCGGACATATACAGATAAAATCTGAACCGTGGAGCAGATGATGAAAAAAAATGGATTTACACTCATAGAGATAATTTTTGTAGTAGTTATAGCCTCTATTTTGTCTATGGGGACTTTTAAAGCAGTTGAAGCACTCTATATAAGAAGTGCAAAAGCAAAAGCTGTAACAGATATGACACTTCGTTCACAAATAGTTTTAGACCAACTCGGAGTCCTTTTATATAATAGAGTACCAAACAGTGTTATAGGGTACAGTACAAATGACAACACTTGCGAAGCTATCTTTAACCTAACAGAGTCCCGTCCCATTTTAGAGTGGCTAGGGACTATGGATGATGAACTTTTAGAACAACAATATGATGGTTTTATAGATATGGGTGGTAGTGACAGAGCAAATAAGGTTTTGGTTACACCATATATGAGTAAAGATTTTGATGATAGTGGGGTAAACTTGATTTTTGCAGGTGCATTTGATAGTGGTGAAGATGATGCCCAAGCTTGTAAAGGTGCATTTGGTTGGCATAGCAACGATAGTAACAGCTCATTTGACATAGATGTTTTAGATGAAAACAGAACAAAATTAACTGATGATGCAGACCACCAACCAAAAGATATATATGAAAAGTATTATCTTACACACACTGCCTATGCTGTTACAAGGGGTGAAGAGTTAAATCAACAAGATTTGATAGATAACTGTGGAAACTACGAAAAGATAGATGATGAGGCAGATTTTAACAACACATTGTTTTTGTTTTATAACTATAAACCTTATGATGAGAGTAGTAGTAAAGATGTAACTTTTTGTGGAGACAACACTGGTACAAGAGAGGGAAATGTAAGTATCTTAGCAAATGATGTGAGTGCATTTGAAGCTATTTATGAGAATGATGTTATTAGACTAAACTTAGATATGAACAGAACTATAAAAGGTAGTACTTATGTACATATTTATAAACAAAAGGTGATATTTTGATGAAGAGAGGTTTTGGTCTTTGGCAGGCTATTATGATTATTTTACTCATAAGTGGTTTAATGATAGTTGTCTTAAAGTATGCAGCTGTTTCTTCAAAACATATACAAAACTCATTTGTAAGGGAACAATCAGAACTACTTTTAAATAGTGCCATAGAGATAGCTTTGTTAGATATATCTTTTTATGATAAAAAAGCAAATGCTAAACTGTTAAGTGAGAGTAACATTCAAAGTATCTCTAAAAGAGGGGTTACATATAATGCACATGTAGATATTACAAAATATTATCTACAAGAGGGTTCAGATGATTTGACATATTGTCAAAATAGTGCTGGTTTGGAGTGCATAGCCATAAAAGAGGGTATAGCAGAGAGTCATGGAATGGCTCTTTTTGAAGTAGAGGTAAATGCCACAGTAGATGGTAAAGTAGTGAGCAGAATACTAAGAAGGACATTGCAACAACCATGATAAAACAAGCTTTTTCTCTTATAGAACTTATTTTTGCAATTATTATCATAGGGATAATGGCACAAGTTGGAAGCTCCACTTTTAAACCTAGAACTTTGGATAATGATGTTGAGTTTATTGTAGCAAAAATAAAAGAGACACAATTTTTGGGAATAGGTTATGAACATTATAGCTTTAAAGATGATAAATATGATGATGGTGGTTCATCAGTTGTTGGTTGTATAGACTTAACACCAAACTCTTTGAGTGAAAGTGCAACAGATAAAAATACAACAGTATCATATAAAATAAAATCAACCATAGATGGTGTAAACGGAGTTAGTTCTTTACTGTGTTTTGACTCAAAAGGTCGCCCACATGAAGATAGTTTTGAGTTAAGTACTCTTTATAGTGAGAAAAAAAGTTTCACTATTGAATATAGAGGTAAAAAAAAGATTATAACTATTGAACCAATAACGGGTTATGTTATAATAAGCAAATAATTTTTAAAGTAGAGATATTTATGGTTACAGATAAGGTTCTTTTTATTGTAGATGATAATCAACAATTTTTGTTTGATGGTAAAAAATTTTCTGATGCTCCTAAAAAGACAAAAGATTATTTTAGTGGAGCTGTTATACCATCTTCATTTATAAAAACTTATGGTATGAAGCTTTCAAAATCTATCCCCTCTGAAAAGATGGAGATGGATATTGAGATGGCTATGTATGAAGACTCTGGTTTAAATCCAGAAGTTGAGTACAAAATAGCTTCTTCTATTATAGAGTTAGATGGTGATGATAACTATGTGGAAGCTTATGCTTGTGAAGTATCAGAACTTGAAATGCAGTTTTCAAAAGTTGTGAAAAAAAATTCACACATAGATGCTATATTTCCTGCTCATCTCTCCTACTCTGCTTTATATGCTTATGAAAAGATACCAAAAGCAAATGACCTTTTTATACATATCTCAGAAAAAAACTCCTATGCAGTTATTTTTAAAGATGGGAAATATATCTCTACTAACTCTATCCCATCTTTAAACGATTTAGCCAAAAAAATAGGGGTAAAACAAACAGATATTTTAGAACATCTAACTAAAAAGGGTGTAAAAGCAGAACTTTATACAAAAAAAGAGTCCTCAGTTTCTAACTCATCAGATAGTGACGATAGTTATTCAGAAGATATTTTACTTATGAATGATGATGAGAGTAACAGTGTGTTAAGTACTCTTGACCCAGTTGAGAGAGAACTTTATGAAAGAACTGTTGAAGAACTTTCAAAGATTGTAGAGAGAGTTGCAAGAACTATATCGCATAAAAGGGGTGTTTTTAAGCTAGAAAGTATAGATAACATCTACTTCGATATGCAAACAGAGGAGATACCAGGGTTTTTAGAGTTTTTTGATGCTTATGGTTATGAAAACTCTAAAAAAACTATTTTAGATGTTTGTCCAGATGTTGAAAAAGAGAAAAAAAGGTTTGCTCTTTATGCACTGTTTATTTTAGCAAATGCACAAGGTTTATGTAACACAACAGCCAACTTGACAATTTTTGAGAGAAAGCCATCTTTTTTTAAAACAGAAGTTGGTGTTTTTTCCCTTGTTTTGGTACTCTCTTTAATTTTATCTGTGGCTTATCCTGTTTATGGGTACTTAACATTAGATAAACTAACTCAACAAGAAGAAGAGTTGAGTATTGATTTAAAAAAGATGCAAAGAGTTACAAAAACTTTACATGCAAAACTGAAAAAAGAGAGAAAAAAGAGAGATGAACTCAAAAAAAAGAGAGATAAAATTGTAGAAACTCTCAAAACTTATGATGCTATGGTTGATACTTTGTTAAGCTTAAAAGAGGATACTCTCAAACATCAAAATATTATTCACGATATAGACACCACTTTGAAAAAATATACACTGTACTCTAAACATTTAGAGATAAATGGCTCAAAAAGTGCTGTTATACAAATAGTGACAAAATATGATAGAAGAGATGACATAGCAAAATTTATGAAAGAGTTGCTACATCTTGGATACAAAAAAGTTCAAACAAATAAGATAGAAAAAAACGAAACTTATTATGAAAGTTTTGTGGAGATACAACCATGAATGAACAATTAGAACAGGTAGAACAACAACTAGCAGATATGCCATTTATGCAAAAAATAGCTCTTTATGTGGTACTTGTAGGTTGTATGGTATATATGAGTTGGAATTTTTTTGGTGAAGATATTTCAAATGAGATAGAAACAAAACAAAGTGAAATAGTTGCACTTGAACAAAAGTTACAAAAAAATAGTGTAAAATCTCTTGAAAAAGCTATCAAAAAGGCTCATAAAGATTATCTGTCTTTACAAGATAAACTTACAAACCTTACTTTTAAAGACCAATATATTCAAAGCAAACTTGATTCTCTTGATTTTATATATTTTAGTCAAGATGGTAAAGCTCAAATTTTGGATAATATACTAAAAACATCTATAAAAAATCATATAAATGTAAAATACATTACATCTGTTGATTTAGATGAAGAGATAGCTCCACATATTAGTAAAAAGCAACTCATCACCATAGAAGGTGATGGTTCATTTAAAGATATATTATCTCTTTTACAATATGTAGATAGTTTAAAAACTCTTATACAATTAGATAATCTTCAAGTAACAATAGATAAAGAATCTAAAACAGTATTTGTTTTAAAATTGTCTTTGTATGGAGCAGATATATGATGAAAAAGATTTTTATTTTATTTTGTTTGCCATTATATTTAATGGCTGTAAATGTTGATAATATATCTAAAAAAATAGATACTATAAAATCTTCACATCGTGTTTCACCAACACTTATTTATGATGTTTATGACCCATTTATTCAGGCTAAGCCTATTGTAAATATTAAGAAAAAGAAAAAAATTGTTAAAAAAAGAAGAGTTGTAAAACATATTGTAATACAGACAGTTTTTAATGATAAAATTTTAGTAAATAACCGATGGTACAAAGAAGGGGATAAAGTTATGGGGTTAAGAGTAAAAAAAATCTACAAAAACAGTGCACTCATAGGAGATAGTATTGTTAGGGTTTCAAAACACAAATCTATATTACAAACGAAGGAAATTATACAATGAAATTTTTAGTACTGTTTTTTCTTAGCATCTCTACACTTTTTTCTTATGAAAATAGTTGTGAAGATATATTGTTCTCATTTGATATATCTAAGAAAAATAGCAATGTGAGGATGATAGATATAGTTGAAAATATGGCAGATACATGTAAATTTTCTGTTCGTATTAAAGATAAAAAGGCTAATGAAGTTTTGAAACAACAACTTTTTTTAGTGCATATTAAAGATTATACACTTGAAAATATGTTTGACTTTTTATTTACTCAACACAATATGTTCTTTAAATTTGATGATATGAAAAATGTTTTGACTATCTCATATTTGGAAACACACTCATTTACCATAGATTATGTAAATTTTAGTGAACTTACAACAGATTCTACAAAAACTATCTCTGTTGGTGTTTCTGCAACAGATGATAATGATGATAACAATGATGATACAACATCTTCTAGTAATTCAGACCTAACAACTATAACATCAAAGTCTCAGTTTTTATTTTGGAATAAACTTAGCAATGAGATAGATGAGATTTTATCAAGAGATGAAGATGATATCAAAATAAAAAGTAAATCTATCATAAACCAAGAAGCTGGGATTATCACTGTTACAGGTACAAGAGACCAGATTAAAAAAGTGAGTGAGTATCTATCTAGAATTAGAAAAAGATTGCATAAGCAAGTTATGTTAGAAACAAAACTGATAGAACTTACATACCAAAACAACAAAGACAGGGGTATAGACTGGACAAAATTACAACTATCTTTTAGTGGTTCAAAAAATGCAAAATGGACAGATGCAGGAAATGGGTCTAGTTATATATTTTCGGCAGATTTGAGTATGGATGGATTGTTTAAGTTTTTAGATACTTATGGAAATACAGATGTTATGTCTGCTCCAAAAATCTTAACACTTAACAATCAACCAGCAGTTATAAATGTTGGAAACCAGATAAATTATAGATACCAAAGTGGAAGTCAAACATCTACAACAACAGGAGCTACAACGACAAACACTTATGTTTTAGACTCTGTTTTTGTGGGACTTACTTTAAATATTGTTCCAGAGATAACTGATGATGGGTATGTTATTTTAAGAATAAACCCAGTTGTAAGTGAAGAAGTTTCTTCTGCAAATAATGTTGTTGATGATAATAATGTTCGTATTATGCCACCAGATATTAAGATAAAACAACTATCTTCAATAGTAAAAGCTAGAAATGGTTCAAAGGTTATTATAGGTGGGCTTATATCTAAAACAATAAATAAAACAACAAACTCAGTACCTATTTTAGGGAGTATCCCTTTACTTGGGTATGCATTTAAGCATGAGGGTGAACAAACTGTTAAAACAGAACTTATAGTAGTTATTACACCAAGAATTATAAACGATTATAGTTTCCCATCCATAGAAAAAATGGAACAAGATACAAATATGGAAGAAACAGATAATGTTGAAAAAAATATTATGAATATAAAAAAGGTAAAGTAGATGAGTAAACTTGAAAAAGCATCAGAACTGTTTGAAACATCGTTTGATGTTAGTCAATATTTTGAAAGTTTAAGTTCAGAGATAACAAAAAAACTTCTAATAGAGGGTATCTTAGACGAAAAAGTTCCACTTGTTTTTTTACTTGGAGAGTCGGGAGTTGGTAAAACATATATGTTAAATGTTGTTATGGCAACAATGGAAGAGAAAGATTTTTTATTTGCTTCTGAACCGTTTTCAACTCCTGAGTCTTTTTTACAGTTTTTACTTAAAGATTATGGTTATGAAAAGAGTATGAACCTAACAGAGTTAAAAGAGATGGCAGTAGATATCTACAAATACAATAAAACTGTTGTAATGATAGATGAAGCACAACTTTTAAGTGAAACTGTTTTAGAGTTTATTAGAATTTTATCAGATACAAACTCTTTTACTTTTATTTTGTCTATGCACAAAAAAGAGGGTGAAGAACTTTTACAAAAACAGCATTTTCTATCTAGAAACCATAGAGTTGTAAACTTAGAAAAACTAGCAGATAATGAAGTTTTAAAATATATAACATCAAAATTATTACAAAACAACTTTGGAGAATTAGCAGAGATGTTTACTCAAAAACAAGTTGGTTATATTCAAAAATTTTCAAATGGAAATTTTAGAAATATAAAACAGATTTTAAAACACTCTTTTTTGATTATGGATTATGCTACTAAAAATAACCATACTAAGTATGCTACACCAACAAAATGTGTCATAACAATGGCAGCAATAGATTTAGGATTTATAGATGTATAACAGTTTTGAAACATTAGAAAGAAAATGTAAGGCTTATTATTTTAAACAAAATCTGAAAATAATAGTTCCTGTGGGTGCTTTGATTGTTCTTGTTGGTCTAGGTTTTGTGCTGGGTAACGATGCAAAAGAACAAGACAACTTAGAAGCTAAAAAAATCTCTAAACAAAAAGAACAACATGTAAAAGCTACAAAACCAGAAGTTAAAAAGGTTTATGTAGAAACAAAAAAAGATGTTGAGTACAATGTTATAGCAGATTATGACTATGTTCCAAAACAAACATACCAAAAACCTGCACAACCAAAGCCAAAACCTGTATATAAAAAACCTGTTGAACCAAAACCAAAACCAGTTGTTCACAAAAGGGAAAAAGTTGAAAACTTTAATATGTCTGTAAAAAAAGTAACAAATGTAAAAGAGATGATTAAAGTTTACAACAAAGAAAAAAGTTACAGTGTTGCTATAAAAATAGCACAAATATATTATGGAAACGGAAACTATAAAAAGTCTATGTTTTGGGCTAAAAAAGCAAATATGTTAGACCATCAAGATGAAAAAGCTTGGATTTTATATGCAAAATCTGAATATATGCAAGGGCATAAAAATAAAGCCAAAGAGATTTTAAAACTTTATTTGGCAAATGCTACATCTACAAATGCGAAGGCTTTGTTATTGAAATGGACACAAGGGAACTAGATGATGAAAAAAGTTTTATTTATACTTATATTTTTTACAAGTTTATATGCAAATGATTACGATAGATTTTTTTATGAGTATAAAAATAACAACCTTATAGATGCTTGTAGAATAGGTAAAAAGATATATACACAAAGGGTAGAAAGAGATGAAAAACTCCTCTCTGTTATAGGTAATGTATGTTTAAAAGCAGATTACATAGATACAGTTGGTACAATTCAATCAAGACTTAGAAAAACAAAAGAGGCTAGAATTAATGCTGTTGTATTTTCTGCTGTTGTGCTTCAAAAAAGGTTAATCTACCAGTTTATGTATGATAACACAGATATCTCTATGTTTACTTTACCTGTTTTTAACCATCCGCTTTCAGATACCTTTGTGGCTATTAGAGATAAAGAGTATAAAATTATATCACTAAATCCAAAGGTGATAGAGTTTTATAAAAGAGACAAGTTTTATAAAGTTTATATGGATAAAGATGACGATGGTCGTTTAGTTATAGAAACAACAGATAGATATGGAAATGTAAAAGAACATAGGTACTTATAATGATAAAACCAGTAGTAAGATTAGGTGATTTACTTATTGAAAAAGGTATTATTACCGAAAAACAACTTATGCATGCTCTTTCACTTCAAAAAGAGTCTAACTTTACAAAAAAACTTGGTGAAATCCTCATTCAAGAGGGTTATACAACATACAAAGAGATGGCAAGGGAGCTTTCAGCTCAACTTAAAATCCCTTTTATAGATATTTATGGTTTGGAACTTGATTTTAAACTCATAGATAAATACCCAATCCATCTTCTTCAAAAAGCAGAAGCTATCCCATTAAAAGAGGATGAAGAATATATACATGTAGCAACATCAAACCCTCTAAACTATGATGCACTTGAAAGTTTAGAAAGTGTAAATATGTCTAAGCCAATCAAACTCTTTTTGGCATTAGATGAAGAGGTAAGACATATATTTCAAAGGATAGACATTATCCAAAAAACAAAGTCTATCGCTCTTGAAGTTAAAAAAGAGGTTTCACAAGAAAACTATAAAAGTGATAGTGAAGAGAGTGCAGTTATGAGACTGATAACTCTCATACTAAAAGATGCCATTATGCGACAAGCAAGTGATATCCACATAGAACCAGATGGACACGAAGTATCTGTTAGATGTCGTATAGATGGTGTTTTACAAGAGATTTTTGTTTTTGAACTTGTAATTTACAATGCGATAGCATCTCGTATAAAAATTTTGGGAAATCTTGATATATCTGAAAGAAGAAAAGCACAAGATGGTCGTTTCTCTATGACTATAAATGGTGGTGCTTACGATTTTCGTTTATCTACAACTCCTACCTATTTTGGTGAGTCAATAGTTATGAGGATACTTGACCAACAAAAAATCCTTTTAAAACTTCAAGATTTGGGTATAGAGGGTGATAACCTTGAAACTTTTGAAGATATTATCTCATCACCTTATGGGATTATCCTCATCACAGGGCCAACAGGTAGTGGTAAAACAACAACTCTTTATGCAGCACTAAATGAGATAAAAAGCATTCAAAACAAAGTTATGACGGTTGAAGACCCCATAGAGTACCAACTCCCACTTGTTCAACAAGTGCAGGTAAATGAAAAAGTTGGGTTTACATTTTTCTCTGCTTTAAAATCGTTTCTAAGACAAGACCCAGATGTTATAATGGTTGGGGAGATTCGTGATTTAGAGACTTTAAACTCAGCTGCTCAGGCATCTCTTACTGGTCACTTGGTTTTTTCAACTCTACACACAAACGATGCTCCAAGTGCCATCAGTAGAATGGTACAAATGGGGCTTGAACCATACCTCATAGCAGATTCTCTTTTAGCAGTTGTCGCTCAAAGACTTGTTAGAAAAAATTGTAAATATTGTCGTGTAGAGTATAAACCTCACAAAAAAATAATGGAACATGTAAGACATTTCATACCTGAAAACTCTATCTTTTACAAAGGTAAAGGTTGTACAAAATGTAATATGACAGGTTTTGACGGTAGAGTTATGATTTTAGAAATTCTAACAGTAAATGATAAAATCTCAGAGATGATATCTAAAAATATGAGTAAGTTTGAGATAGCAAAAGAGGCTGAAAAAGAGGGACTTTTTAAACCTATGATTATAGATGGTATAAATAAAGCTCTTAGAGGTGATATACCACTTGAAGAAGTTATGAGAGTTACAAAGGGTCACTAGAAGATGAAATTTTTTGATATCTCATACCGTTTTGGTAAAAAAAAAGGTAGCATAACTATTGAAGCTGGAAATAAACTAGAAGCGATGAAAAAGTTTCAAGCTATGAGAAAAGGTGTTCTCATAAAAATAAAAGAGACAAAAGAACCTTTTAGTATGAAAATCCAAAAGCAAATAGATAAATATAAAAGCCCCATTAAAAACCACAGTGTGAATATTGAAGCCTATATATCTATTTTGAGTCAGTTAGCAGTTATGTTAGATGCTGGTATGCCTATAAACATTTGTTTAAAAGAAGCAGAAAAATCAACACAAGACCCTATGTTACAGGCAATCTTAAAAAATGTTTCTGATGATGTAGAGGGTGGGCTTGGCTTATCACAAGCTTTTCAACCATACAGAAAACAACTTGGAAACTTATCTATATCTATGATAAGTCTTGGTGAGCAAACAGGTACATTGGCAGAATCTATAACAAGACTTGCAAAAATCTTACAAACTATCCACGATAACCGTATAAAACTAAAAAAAGCTACAAGATACCCATTGATGACAATCTTCGCTATGGCTATCGCTTTTACAGTTGTTATTACATTTGTTGTACCACAGTTTGAGAGTTTGTTTAAAGAGTTAGGTTCAGATTTACCTTTCCCTACACTTGTTCTTTTATGGTTAGAACATGCTATTAGTACTTATGGTCCATATATAGTTGGAGCAGGTGTTGCTATGGCAGTTGTATATACAAATATGTATAAAAACAGTGAAGCAATAGCCCTAAAAACAGATAAATATATTTTAAAAGTTTATATTGTTGGGATAGTTACTAGGTATGCTATGCTTGGAAGGTTTGTATATATTTTCAATATTTTAGTATATGCTGGTATCCCTATCATAGATGCTCTTCGTGCTGCGGTAGATATTGTAGATAATAAATATATGAAACAACAGTTTGCAAAGATTCAAGATGGGATAGAAGAGGGCAAATCACTTTATGAAGGTTTTTACGAGTCTGAGATGTTTGATAGTATGATTCTTCAAATGTTAAAAGCTGGTGAAGATTCTGGTGCATTAAATAAGATGTTAGATAAAATTACACTTTATTATACTAAAAAGTATGATGATATTATAGATAATGTTTCCACAATGATAGAACCTATCTTAATAGGTGCAATAGCAGGATTTGTGCTTGTTTTAGCTCTTGGTATTTTCTTGCCAATGTGGTCTATGGCAGAGGCTATGGGTGTATAAAAAATATAAAAAAGGATTTTGGTTAAATGGAAAGTGAAACAGGAACAATCGCTATTTCGATTATGTCGTCAATTATTTTAGGATTTACTTTTTGGATTATTAGAAAGATAAATGAGATTTAGGGTTTAGAACTTTAAGTCTTATTTGTTACTCATCTGTTAGAGTAAATTCCCCAGTTGTTTCGTCATATTCCCAATATTTTTTATTACAAGGTTTGTTGGTTTTACATTTAGAAGTACCAGTTTTGTCGTTTGATGCTGGTCCATAGTACTTTGTACCATCTCTTGTCCAACCGCTAGATTTTGCATTTTTTAGTATTCTATCTATTGGTGAAGAGTCACTACTACCCATAACACTGTTTTTAGGGTAACCTTCTTCTGTAAGGTTATTTTCACCATCTATATCTTTACCACATGTAAAACTACCTTCGTTGATAATCCATTCACCATGGCAAGAATCTATCGCAACTTGTATTGAGGAAGCTGTTGAGAGTTCAGCGGAGATTTTGGAGCTGTCGCTAAGTCCAGAGAACTTAGGAACAGCTACCGAAACAAGTACACCTATAATAACAATACTTAAAATAAGTTCTATAAGTGTAAATGCTTTTTTCATAAGATAGTCTTAGAAATCAGTAGTTTCAGTACTTGTAGTAGAACCACCATTTAGTTTTGTACATTTAGCTTCTGTTGTATCATCAGTAAATTTAGAACAATCAATAGTAATTGTTACATTTCTATCTGTTGAATTGCTTTCAAGAGTTACTACACTAACATTACCTTCTGTTGTTTCAAAGTAAGTTGAGTTTCCATCAGTTTTCCAACCTTTACCTTGTGTTTTAACAACATCAGAGATAGAAGCAACTTTACCATCTTCCATATCTACTTTGTTTACATAAGCAGCAGGAACAGAAGCATAAGCATCATTTGCAACTTTAAGAACACTTGATGCCTCAGCATTTTGTTTCAAGTTTTTAAACTTTGGAACTGCAACCGCAGACAACACACCAATAATAACAATTACGAAAATCAACTCTATAAGAG
>Ga0256837_1002103_pt1 | contig 12747 bp, 13 predicted proteins | sample 4562384metaG_FD_185976 | JGI IMG/M metagenome (GOLD analysis project Ga0256837, IMG submission 185976) | Hydrothermal vent microbial communities from Guaymas Basin, Mexico - 4561-384 | ecosystem: Environmental > Aquatic > Marine > Hydrothermal vents | place: Mexico: Guaymas Basin | collected... | reverse complement strand
CCTGATGTATTACCATACTTATGAACTGTAAGCACAACCTGGTCTTCTCTCATCTTTAGAGCATCACCTACAGCTTTAATAATTCTATAATTTGCTTGATGAGGAATAAAGTGTTTTATATCTTCACTTTTAATATTGTTCGTCTCTAAGATATCTTTTACATCCTGTGTAAGTGTGCGTACTGCAACTTTAAAGGTTTCATTTCCCTTCATCTGCATAAAACAAGTGCCCGCTTCTGCATCAAGTGCATCATGTTCTGAACCTGTTCCACCATTTGGCGTCATAAGAAGATCTGCATACTCTCCATCAGCACCTGTATGTATATCAAGGATTGCTTCGTTTTTATTATCTGTTGCAGTAATAACAGCAGCACCGGCACCATCACCAAATAAGATACATGTCCCTCTATCTGTGTAGTCCGTTATTGCAGAGAGTTTTTCAGCACCTACTATAAGAACATTTTTTTTCATTCCTGATTCTATAAATGCTTTAGCAACAGAGAGTGCATATATAAAGCCGGTACATGCTGCAGTTATGTCAAACGCAGTTGCTCCCTTGATGCCTAGTTTTCTTGCAATAATAGTCGCAGTTGATGGCATACAAAAATAATCAGGTGAAATAGTAGCAGTAACAACCAAGTCTATATCTTCTAAAGCCACTCCGCTTCTCTCAAGTGCTTTTTGTGCAGCTTTGACACCCAAATCACTTGTAAATTCATCTTTAGCAGCTATATGGCGCTCTTTTATACCTGTTCTTTTTGTAATCCACTCATCAGAAGTATCAACCATTTTTGATAGTTCATCATTTGTCAATATTTTCTCAGGTACATAAGCACCGATTGATCTAAAAGCTGCATAAGCCATCTATGATTCCTTTTCTTTTAACTCTGCCAAACGTGCAATAATATGCTCGTTAACACCGGTATCAACATAACTTATTGCCTGATAAATTGCATTTTCAATCGCTTTTGCATTGCTTTTACCATGACTGACAATAGCACACCCTTTGATACCTATAAGTGGAGCACCACCGACTTCAGCATAGTCAATCTCTTTTTTAAGAAGTTTAAAAACTCTTCTCATCAAAAGTGCACCGGTAATACGGATAGGTGATTTTTTAATATAGTCTTTTATAAGTATTGAGATAGTTGAAGCAACGCCTTCACTTGTCTTAAGCACAAGATTTCCGATAAATCCGTCACAAGTGATAACATCACAGCTACCGTTGAAAATATCTCCACCCTCAACGTTACCTTTAAAACCTCTGTAACCTTTTAGAAGTTTAAAAGCAGCCTTTGTTACCTCATTTCCCTTGGAATCCTCTTCACCATTTGCCAAGAGCCCGATAGAAGGCTCTTTAACACCTAGAACATCTTCAGCATAGCATCCACCCATAACAGCAAACTCTGCCAAGTGTTCAGGTTTTGAGTCTACATTCGCACCCACGTCCAAAACGACTGAGCGTCGTCCCATTTTTGTCGGCATAAGTGTTACAAGTGCCGGACGCGAAACACCTTTAAGACGACCTAGTCTTAAAGTTGCAAGTGTCATTGTAGCACCGCTGTGCCCTGCACTCACCACTCCGTCAGCTTCACCGTCCTTTACAAGCTCAACAGCTTTGTAGATAGTGCTCTCTTTGCGTTTTACTGCATCAGTAGCGGCATCACTCATTGCAATAACATCATCAGCTTCAATAATTAAAATCTTATCTCTATAACGTTTTGGTAACAGAGGTAAAATTTCTGATTTTTTTCCCACTAGAATAGGTGAAAAGTTTTTTTTCTTGAGTGCTTGGAGTGTTCCTTTTACAATTGGTTCGGGACCAAAGTCCCCACCCATTGCATCAATGGCTATTTTAACCATTGACTATTTATACTCACCAGTCGTAGGGTTGATATGGTGTGGTAATCTGTAAGTTCCGTCTTTATCTTTAACTGGACGAGCTAAAGAAATTTTGTAATGTGTTCTTCTTTTTGCTGAACGTGAGTGAGATACTCTTCTCTTAGGTACTGCCATGACTTATTTTCCTTTAATTTTATTTTATACCTTAATGGTATTTTTCAAGATAGAGTTAAAACTCTAACTCTTCTATATCTTTACAATTATCACACGAGTGATAATCACTTTTGATAAGCTCTATCTCTGAATTTAATAATTCTTCAATATCTACATTACCATCAAAAGATTCAACAACATCAAGTTCAATGCTGTCTTCATCTTTATATAAACCATCAGAGATGAAAAATTCTACATTCTCATCAACTTCGAGTTTAAAATTTTCTGCACAAATATCACAAGGCTTCTCAAAAAAGCCATTGAGCTTTGCTTTAAGCAAAATCAATTTTCCTCCATGATACTCCAAATAACCTTTAAAAGTTATTTCGTCAGATTTTACATCAAAATCTAACGGTGTTTTTGTTACTTTTCTAAGCATCACCTTCATAGGAGATTACTTATGAAATTTCTCTTTCAGCGAAAAAGAATGCAATTTCAATTGCTGCATTTTCTACAGAATCACTTCCGTGAACTGCATTTGCATCTATATTTTCAGCAAAATCTGCACGAATAGTTCCAGCTTCAGCCTCTTTAGGGTTAGTAGCACCCATTAAATCACGGTTCTTTTGCATTGCATTTTCACCTTCTAAAACTGTAACTACAACTGGACCGCTTATCATGAAATCAACAAGGTCGTTGAAAAAAGGTCTCTCAGCGTGAACTGCATAAAATGCTTCTGCATCAGCGCGTGATAATTGAAGTTTTTTAGTCGCAGCGATACGAAGACCATTGCTTTCAAAACGGTCTAAAATTTTGCCTATAACACCTTTTGCAACTGCATCTGGTTTGATTATCGATAGTGTACGTTCCATCAAATCTCCTCTGAAAATATAAAATTAGAGTGGAATTATACCTGAAAAATAATTTTTTTAAGTTTAAAAAGTAAATTTGATTAAATTTTCGAGAATTTTTTGAGTGAAAGATAGAGAAAAAGCACCTCAAAGGAGGTGCTTTCTATAAAGTAAATAAAATTACTATTCTACAACTGGCTCGTGGTTTGCACGTTGCTCTTCAGTAATATCTTCGCGATGCGCTGGACTATCTCCGATAGCATCCCAAGTAATACAACCTTCAGTTGGACATGCAGTAGCACATGCAGGTTCATCATGATGACCAACACATTCTACACATTTATCTGGATAAACGTAGTAGATCTCTTCACCCGTTGGATTATCATCTTCATCTACAATTGCTTCTACTGGACATTCATCTATACAAGCACCACAGTTAATACACGTATCATTAATAACTACTGCCATTATCTTCTCCTAATTTTTAGTAAGAGTAACTATACACTGTAGAATTTTAAATATAGCTAAAAAGTATCTAGTTATCTAAAATATGTAGCTTTTAGTTACATTTAAAACGAATTTTAGAGGCCTAAATAGCTTCTAATTTCGTCAACTTTATCTGTTTTCTCCCAGCTAAAGCCATCTTCTTCTCGTCCGAAGTGTCCATATGCAGCTGTTTTTCTGTAAATTGGCTTTAACAGATCCAGAGATTTAATAATCCCTGCAGGAGAGAGATCAAAAATCTCTTTTATACAACTCTCGATTTTTGACTCTTCTACTTTGCCTGTACCATGCGTATCCACCATTATAGATACAGGTTGGACAACACCGATAGCATAGGCAACCTGAATTGTCGCTCTGTCACATGCACCCGATGCCACTAGGTTTTTAGCAACCCATCTTGCTGCATACGCTGCACTTCTGTCAACTTTGGTCGGGTCTTTCCCTGAGAATGCTCCCCCTCCGTGAGGACAGCTTCCACCGTAAGTATCAACTATTATTTTGCGTCCTGTCAGACCTGCGTCACCTTGAGGACCTCCGATTACAAACTTCCCTGTCGGATTAATATGAAAAACAGTATTTTCATCCATCATCTCAGCAGGAATTACTTTTTGAATCACCTCTTCGATAACATCTTTATGAATCTGCTTTTGTGCAACTTCAGGCGCATGCTGCGTAGATATAACCACTGTCTCAACCGAAACAGGTTTACCATCAACATACTTCACACTAATCTGTGCTTTACCGTCAGGACGCAGATAAGGGATAATTCCCTCTTTTCTTACCTGTGCCAAACGCTCAGTAAGGCGATGTGCCAAGTGAATCGGCAGAGGCATAAGCACCTCTGTTTCACGACATGCGTAACCGAACATAAGTCCTTGGTCACCCGCACCTGTTTGACCATCTGCCTGATCAACACCCTGGTTAATATCCGGTGACTGTTCACCAATTCCATTTAAAACTGCCGCAGAACGATAGTCAAATCCATAAGTTGCATCAGTGTATCCAATACTCTGAATCACTTCTCTTGCAATCTCTTGCATTGGGGCATACGCCGTAGTCTTCAGTTCGCCTGCAATTACACAAAAACCATTAGACACGAGAGTCTCACACGCTACTCTCGCATTTTTATCATTTTCAATAATATAATCCAGAATTGCGTCACTGATCTGATCTGCCATCTTATCAGGATGCCCTTCTGTTACAGACTCTGAAGTAAATATATACTCTTTCGTCATCGATTTTCCTTATTGAAGTATGGAGTCCCGCTCCATAAATCGCTGCAATTATAGCAAAAATACATTAATGTTTATTGTATTAGTGCAAGATAAATCTTTTCTTTATCTTTAGAGCTTTTTACATAAATCAGAGAGTTATTAATATTATTTTGATAAAATTACTCTATAAATTTTAATACAAGGACATATATATGTTAGTAACAAACCCAGCTCCAGATTTTACAGCTACTGCAGTTTTAGCAGACGGCTCAATTGTTGAAGACTTTAAATTAAGCGAAAATTACGGTGAAAAAGGTACAGTAGTATTCTTTTACCCACTAGACTTTACTTTCGTTTGTCCATCAGAGATCATCGCATTTTCACACAGATATGAAGAGTTTCAAAATCGTGGTGTAAATGTTATAGGTGTATCAGTTGATTCTCAATTCTCACACTTCGCATGGAGAGAGACTCCAGTTGAAAAAGGTGGAATCGGCCGTATCAACTTCCCACTTGTTGCAGACCTTACAAAAAACATTGCACGTGATTATGATGTACTTTTAAACGATGCTGTTGCACTTCGTGGTTCATTCCTAATCGACAACAACGGTGTTGTTCGTCATGCAGTCGTAAATGACCTTCCACTTGGACGTAATGTTGATGAGATGTTAAGAATGATCGACGCACAACAGTTTACTGATGAATTTGGTGAAGTTTGTCCTGCTGGCTGGCAAAAAGGTGATGAAGGAATGAAAGCTGACGCTGAAGGTGTTGCTGAGTATTTAGCAAAACACGAATCAGAGTTATAAGAACCCTTCTGACTAGCAGAGAGTCTCTACTCTCTGTCTAATTTGTCCAAGGCTTTTTCACTTGCCTTGTTCGCTCTATCATAGTAGCCTTTGTCTTGATGTGATGCACAAGCACTAAACGCAACTAAAACCACACAACTCACTAGTAAACATTTTATATAATTATCTAAATGCAACTCTGTTCCTTCCTTCTTTTTTTGCTTCATACAAGGCTTGATCAACTCTCTCTAAGAGTGTAGATTTTTGTTCAGATATTCTATACTGTCCCACCCCTATACTTACCGTAATCTTATAATGCCCCGCCATTGGAGTCTTCTCGATAATAGAGCGTATCTTTTGTGCAACATTCAATGCTTCATCTTTATTAGCATTATCAAGAACAAGCATAAATTCCTCTCCGCCCCATCGTCCAAATGAGTCTACCTGTCGTATATTGTTTTCAATAATTTTTGTCAAATCTTTTAACACGACATCACCTACATAATGTCCATATTTATCATTAATATTTTTAAAATGATCTATATCAAACATAAGAATGGAAAAAGGCATATTGTTGCGTTTGGCTCTGGCAATATGCAACTCTATCTCGGCATTGATTTTATATCTGTTATAGACTTGCGTTAAACTATCTGTTGTTGCCAGATTTTCAAGTTTTTGCTCAAGCTTCATCTGTATGGTGACATCTTTTGCACTTACTACGAAGTTTTTTGTCTTTGTATATTTATCATCAATGGGGGTAATACTCGTATCAACATAATAAAGTTCACCATTTTTCTTTTTATTGATGATTATATTATTGTAATTTTGTCCGTCTAATATTGTATTCCATAGATTTTGATAAAACTCTTTATCATGTTTTGAAGATGTAAAGATATTTGTTTTACTACCAAGCAGTTCATCTCTGCTATAGCCTGAGTGCTTGATTACACTGTCATTTACATAAGTGATGATTCCATTGTTATCTGTAATAAAGACCAGACTGTCACTCTGTTCAAGAGCCTGTGCCAACAGTTTTACCTTGTTCTCTTTTTCAACAATATCCGTAATATCATACAAAGAACCATAAAGGCTTTTTGCCGTACCATCTTCATCACGTTCTACTAAAAACTTGACATTAAGCCATCTACTTTTGGCATCAGCCGTTATAATTCTATGGAGGATAGAAAATTTATCAACATCACTCTGTAGATTTTCTTCGAGTGTTTTTGAAAATTCTTCAATATCAGCGTCATGGATGATGGATTTATAGTGAATTTTATGGGAGAGAAAGTCATCACTTTGGTAGCCAAACTGTGACACATTTTCAGATATATAAACAAGCGTGCAGTCATAATCTATCATACAGCTAAAAATAACAGCATCAGAAATCTCTAACAATTTCATAACCAAATTTTTGTGATGCTCATTATCATGATTACTATGCACAGCAATATTTTTCATAAAATCATTATACAACACTTCTATAGAAATAGATATAATATATCACTTAAAGTAACTAATTTTATTTAAATGTTACTCTGTTTCTACCATCTTCTTTAGATTTATAGAGAGCTTGGTCTGCTCTTTCTAAAAGTGATTCTTTTGTATCATTTTTTACAAATGTAGCGACACCGACACTTATTGTGATTTTATAAAGGTTATCAATACTAAAATTTTCAACAAGTTTTCTCAGTTTTTCAGCGATATATATAGCTTCGGTCTGATTGGCCTTATGGAGTAAAAGCATAAACTCTTCTCCACCCCACCTTCCAAAACTATCTACCTCCCTGATATTTGAAGAGATAAGTTCACTTAATTTTTTTAACACCATATCACCCACATAGTGCCCGTAGGTATCATTAACCTTTTTAAAATAATCAATATCAAACATAAGTATGGAAAAAATCTCTCCATAGCGTTTTGAGCGGGCTATTTGATGCTCTATAATCTCATTGATTTTATATCTGTTATAGATTTTTGTCAAACTGTCAATTGTAGCAAGCTTCTTTAGTTTGTTCTCTATTTTTATTCTGTTACTCACATCAGAACCGGTAAATACAAAATGTTCTATCTTATTCTCTTTTCCAAATATAGGAGCTATATTGAATTCAACATAAAAATCTTCACCATCTTTGTTCTTATCTACAATAACATCGTGATACATCTCTCCTGAGAGTATCGTATTCCACAGTTTTCTATAAAAAGCTTCATCTTTTGTCTGGGATTGCAATATGCTCGGCTTAGAGCCTACAAGCTCTTCACGAGAATATCCAGAGAGCTTGATAAAAGCATCATTTACATAAATGATATGTCCACTCAAATTCGTAATAAGAACCAATTTGTCTGTATATTCCAAAGCTTTTGCCAGCAAAGTGACCTTCTCTTTTTGACGCACTATCTCTGTAATATCTACGATACTCCCGGCTCCGGCATAGTATCCCTCATGCATAATGGTATCAACCGCTATACGCATCAGACGGGTCTCCCCATCTTTTTTTATGATTTTCACATCACTGTACTCTTTAAAAAAGCTCTCCCCATTCAAGCGCCTTTGAATTGCCTCTTTTATCTCATCCTGTCTCTGTTTTTCAAAGAGCTGCCATACTTTTATTTTCTTTAGCTCATCAAAAGTATAACCCGTCATCTTTTCAAATGCCCGGTTTACATAAACGAACTCATGATTATAGATAAAAAGCCCTACAAGACTAATCTCTGCAATATTATTAAATTTCTCTTCACTCTCTTTGCGTTTTTGCACCTCTATATTTAAGGAGATACTACTCGCCACCGCCACTGAAAAATCTATCTCGCTTTTATTCCATTTGTGCAAATCCCGTTTTGAAGCATTCACCAAGACACCCACAACCTCTCCGTTAGTCAGTATCGGCGTAAGTAAAAAAGAGGCAGAAGATGAAAGTTTCATATATTTTTTAAAAAATTTGCACAGTAGGTTTTTTTTGTTGCGGTTATCTAGTAAAAGTGGTGTTTTTGATTCAAATTTGTGTATGCACTCTTGAGGGATTTCAATGTGAATCGTTTTGTCACGCATAAATTTTTTATGCTTCTTTGAGTAGAGCCCGACACACTCTAAAATTCCGTCCTCTTTTCTATAGAGCCAGATGCTTGAACGTGAAACGGCCAAAGATTTATTGATAATTTTAAGAATTTTTTTGAAAGTTTTTTCGAGCTTGGAGGATTCTATCTGGGCAAGTTTTACAAGAGCATTTTTAAAATGCTTATTTTGCTCTTTTATCTGGTGCAGCTTGTTGACAAGCTCTCTGTTCTTATCCTGATAAAAGACTATCAGGTCACCATTTTTGAGTTTTTTAATGGTATAAAAACGCCAAAACTGTATGCCTTTATTTTTATACTGTTTTATCTCAAGCTTTTGTGTTTCACTAAAAGAGTGAACACAAAAGAGCTTCTCAAGCAAACCGTCATCCAGCTTCTCTTCAAAAACATCTGTGATTTTTTTGCCGATTATATCTCTGCTGAGAGCATCTGTTTTTTGTGCTTTGTCATTAAAATCCACAAAAACAAAATCTCCATCAACATACCTATATATAATAACATTCTCTGGTAAATCGCTGATGGATATTTCAATGCTTTTGCAGTTGTGCGGCACCTTCGTCACTCTCCTTATCGGATATGCTAAATAATAAATGTTATTATATAACAAACTTACTTAAATAAATTGCATCATCTTTTACTAACTAAAATTCCACCAAAGATAATAAAACAGATACCTGCAAATGTAAGTATATCAGGAAAATTGTCTCCAAGCAGGTATCCAAAACCTATGGCAAAGGGTATGTTAGTATAACTGACAACACCTATAACACTCAAGTTCTTCGCGCTGTAAGCCTTTGTTAGGAGCCATTGTGAGAGCGTTGAGATAAGTGCCATAAAAAGTATAAGCAGCCATATTTTTACTCCTACAGGCACTATAAATGCAGGAAACAAAAATGCAAGACTCTGCGGTACATTCACATGATCTGCAAGCAAAAACAATACAGCAGGTAAAAATGCCCCTACTCCCACAAAAGAGAGAACAATAACCCTTGAATCATATATCTCTTTTATCTTTTTAATAGTCGTGTATGCAGCAGCAGCGAAAAAACCACCTAGAATACCTAAAAAATGCACATAGGAGAAACTCATACCAAAAGGTTTTGTAATGAGTACCGTGCCAAAAAAACCTATGAACAATGCCAAAAGAACTCTCTTGCTCAGATGCTCTTTGAGTAGAAAAAAGGCTAGTACAGTTACAAAAAACGGAGATGTTTTGTTGAGTGTTATAGCCTCACCAAGAGGAATGACCGTAATAGTGTAAAAAAACAAAATCATAGCACTAAAACCAAGTAATCCCCGCATAAATAGCAGATGAATCTTTCCTCCGCTGCGTTTGGGAGGAGTATGTTTAAGTGCATACAAAATCAAAAATACACCAAAGATATTACGAAAAAAGACTATCTCCAAAGCAGAGATATCTTCTGAGAGTATCTTTGTCAAGGCTCCGTTGAGTGCTGAAATGAGTGCAGATGCAAGCATAAAAAGCACACCGTTATCACTGCGTTTTAACAAAATTGACCACTTTGCACAAAATGCATCGCCTTGGAGTTAACAAACGCCAGTTCATACCACTGCTTTCTTGTGGCGATAAGTGTCAGTCTTGCGGGATTACTCGAACGTGAAAGCGCTACATAGAACTGAGATGGTGCAAAGATCTCATTTGTCTCTATTATCAGATCTTCGATGCTCATCCCCTGTGATTTGTGGATGGTAATGGCAAAGGCAAGTTTTACGGGGTACTGATAGACACTGACAACAGGCTCTTCCACAAGCTCTTTTTTTCCTCCGACGGTTTTTTCCTTCCAGAGTGTCTTACTTTGTGCAACGGCTTCAAGTTTTATCACCTTGGCGTCACTCTTTTGCACATAGAGATAGCTTTCATCTGCATTTACAACGATGCCTCTCTCTCCGTTAAAGTAGTTCCACGCATTTCTGGTGAACAAAACCGGAGCACCCACTTTTATCTGCAGCTCTTTTTCTATGCGGGCATCCTCCATAAAACGCTCGACTTCTCTCTCTGAGACCGTTTTGCTATGCTTTACTATCTGTGCTTCTTTACTTATCAACTCTTCATCAATAAACTCAAGTTGCATCTTGTTGTGCCGTTGCGCAGAGATATTTTTCCCAAACAAAAAAGTAAAAGCACTCAAATCATTTGGCAGAGGTTTGATGTAGTCATTGAGTTTATTGTGCACGGCTTCATCTATCTTTCCAAAACGCACTGCGTTTAGTAAAGAGATGAACTCCATGTCATCTGTACGGTAGATATGTGTAAGTTCTATCGTCTCAAATGCAAAACGCTGCCATGCCAGAGACTCAAAAGCGAACTTCACTTCACCATAGCCTCTCACAACAGGAGGAAGCTGTAAAAAATCCCCCACTACAAGTAGTGAACCTTGAAAATCAGCCTGTTTTAAACGCAGCTCTATCATCTCAAAAAGCGATTCACTGACCATCGAGATCTCATCTATCACGATTAAATCCATACTAAAGATAAGCTTCTTGATCTTCTTCTTTATCTCATATTTGCCGTTTTTTTGCAGTTCATCAACATCTGAAGCAATACCAAGATCCAAGAAACTGTGCAGGGTCTGCCCGTTTATCAGCGTTGCGGCCATTCCCGTTGATGCAAGTTTTGCAACTTTTTTTGCTTCAGCCTCATACTTTTTGATGACTTCACGCGTAATGGTTGTTTTCCCCACCCCTGCGCCACCGGTTAAAAAAATATTTTTCCCCTTTTGCAGTGCATCAAAGGTAACAGTTTCATAATTCATACACGAATCATAACAGCTATTTATATAAAATTTAATTAATATCTATATACTGTTAATTAAAAAACAAAGTCGATGTAAAAAGATGAATGAAAAAATATTAATAGTCGAAGATAACAAGACCCTTGCAAAACTAATCGCTAAAAAACTCACAAATATTCTTAATATGGAAGTAGATGTTGCTTACTCCCTCAATGAAGCAAAACTTTTTTTGAGCCGTTACAGCTACTTTATCACTCTGCTTGACATTAACCTCCCCGATGCACCAAATGGGGAGGTCGTCGATTATGCCATTAAAAAAGAGAATCATATCATCGTTCTCAGCGGTAATATAGACAAAGAGTTTCGACATAAGATGCTTGGAAAGAACATCATTGACTATGTCAATAAAGGCGGTGTGAATGACATCGACTATATCGCTCAAACCATCCAAAGACTTCAAAAGAACAAACGCCATAAAGTACTTGTAGTGGATGACTCTATGGTCTTTAGAAAACAGATGCAAAATATGCTCTCAAACCTCTTTTTTGAAGTTATTACAGTTGCCCACGGGGAAGAAGCGCTCGGTATGCTCAGTGTCAAGCAGGATATTTCACTGGTCATTACTGATTACAATATGCCGGTTATGGACGGACTTGAACTTACACTCAAAATACGTGAGACATACTCAAAAGATGAGCTCTGCATCATCGCACTCTCGGGAAATGAAGATGACGAAGTAAGTGCGCTCTTTTTAAAACACGGTGCAAATGACTACATCAAAAAACCATTTTCAAAAGAGGAGTTCTCCTGCCGCATCAACAACTCTATCGAAGCGCTTGAAAATATCCAAAAGATTACCCACTACGCAAACCGTGACTATCTTACAGGACTCTACAACCGCCGTTATTTCTATCAGGCTATAAACGAATATCTTGAGACCATCCAAGAAAGTAACGAACAGTGCGCTGTTGCTATGGTAGATATTGACCATTTTAAAAAGGTAAATGACACTTACGGGCATGATATAGGAGATAAAGCCATTGTCGCACTTGCAGACATCCTGCGAAGTACCACAAGTCCAAATGATGTTGTTGCCCGTTTTGGAGGCGAAGAGTTTTGTATAGTGCTTAAAAATATCAACAGATACTCCGCTGAGGAGATTCTACAACGTATCAGAGAGACGGTTGAAAAGTTTTCCCTAAAAATTGACAATGAAATAGAGATACACTTTACCATCTCTATCGGAGCAGTTTTACATGACAATGCAGAGGGTTTTGATGAGAGTATAAACGCAGCAGATATGCTTCTTTACAAAGCGAAGAACGAGGGGCGAAACCGTCTAGAGTTCCAAGCAAATTAATCCTCTAAGAAAACAACCTCCCCAAAAGGAGGTTCCGCTTTTACATTACTCACCCATTTTACTTCATAATTTGGTGCCTCTTTTGGAAAAATACCCTCAAGATCCGTAAAATAGAGTAGCAGTTTTACATCATCAAACTCATTTTTCACAAACTCAAATACAGGACGAAAGTCGGTACCACTTCCCCCTTTGAGCTCCACTTCCAAACTCT
>Ga0256837_1002101_pt1 | contig 12752 bp, 12 predicted proteins | sample 4562384metaG_FD_185976 | JGI IMG/M metagenome (GOLD analysis project Ga0256837, IMG submission 185976) | Hydrothermal vent microbial communities from Guaymas Basin, Mexico - 4561-384 | ecosystem: Environmental > Aquatic > Marine > Hydrothermal vents | place: Mexico: Guaymas Basin | collected... | reverse complement strand
TATATTTTACACAGCTTCACTACTGCTTCTTAGTGGTTGTGTTAGTTCAACACCAAAACCAAGTGATGAGGTAAAAACAGATGCAACTTTACCAGCACCAAAGTTGACAAAAAATGGTGTGATTGTAGATATGAATATGGTTGCTTTTGAGTGGGAAAGTCTCAAAGAAGATCCAAAAATAGAGGGTGTCTATATCTATAAAAATCTTTACAATGAAAGTAATAACAGTAAAAATGTTCCATATTATACGACAATAACGAATCGTTTTTCAACACACTATGTTGACACAAATATACAACCTGATACAAGATATATATATAAGTTCCAAACATATACAAAAGAGAGTGTATCAAAGCTTTCTCAACCAGTTAAATTAAACTCATTGCCTGTGTTGAGTTCTGTGACATGGATATATAGTGTAACAGGGATGCCTCGTGTAGCAAAAATCATTTGGCGTCCACACACTGATAAGCGTGTAAAACGTTATATTATCGAGAGAAAAACACTTGAGAGATCAGAGTGGGAAGAGATAGATAGTATTACTGGCAGATTAAATGCAGAGTATATCGATACAGAGTTAGAAGATAATCATGTTTATAAGTATAGAATTAGAGTTGAGACTTATGATGGGATAGTCTCTACACCAAGTGAGATCGTAACTGTTGTAACAAAAGCCCTGCCAAATGGTGTTAAAAATATTACTGCGACAAAAGATCTACCAAGAGAGATTAAAATTCAGTGGCAAAAAACAACACAAAAAGATTTTAAACAGTATTATCTTTACAGATCTGAGAGTGTAGATGGAAGTTATACTTTAATTGCAATGCTTTACAATCCTGTATTTGTAGATAAGATAGATGAAGATGGAAAAAGTTATTTTTATCGTGTAAGTGTTGTTGATCAAGATGGTTTAGAATCGCCTCATGATAAAGTTAGTGTTCACGGAATGACACTTCCTAAACCAGATAAAGTTAGTTTACTTAAAGCAAAACTCAATGGTTCACAAGTGGAACTTGAATGGTCAGCAAAAGATTCACGAATCAAAAGTTTTACTATTGTAAAAACATCTAAAGAGGGGTGGTTTGATGCAAAAGAACAAACTATTAAAGATGTTAAAACATCATCTTATATAGATAAAAACATCAAACCTGGAACAAAATATATCTACAAAGTATATGGAGTAGATGAAAATAAACTGCTTTCTGAACCAAGTTTAGAAGTAGAGATACAAACACCAGTCGCACCAAAGCCTTTGGAAGTACAAGAGGAAGTTGTTGTTAATAAAAAACAACAAGTACTTCAGCCTGTAGTTGAAGAGGTTGAGGAGCAAGTAACTCCAATTAATGATCTTGATACAAATGGACTCTAATGCCACATTTACATATTGAAAAATTTAAAGAGATTGAATTTCCAGCACACCACAATGGTGTAGATTTTCATTTTATTGCTCAAAATGCAAACCATGAGGATGAAAAACTTATAGGTGTTGAATATGAAGGTGATCAGTTCTTTTTACTTGTTAAAGAGGAGAAAAATAGATCTCTTCTTAAAACAGATAAACTGACAAGACCAGCTTCTATTTATAATGTACATCGAGCATTAAATGCGTATGCAAAACTTGCAGAACTTAATGTGATAGCTTCTAATGTACCAGAGAGTGAGAAGAATGTACATCTTCAAGAGGTTAATGCTTTAAAAAAGATAGAGTATTTTGCTAAAAGTTTTCCAACAGACAAAGAGGTGCGTATAGAAGTTGGTTTTGGTTCAGGTCGTCATCTGCTGCATCAAGCTGCACAAAATCCAGAGATATTATTTATCGGTATTGAGATTCACCGTCCATCGATAGAACAAGTATTAAAGCAGATCAGTATTCAAAAGCTTGATAATCTTTTGGTGCTTGATTATGATGCAAGACTTTTTATGGAGCTTGTACCATCAAATATAGTAGGGAAGATCTATGTTCACTTTCCTGTACCATGGGATAAAAAACCACATAGAAGGGTGATAAGTACTACTTTTATAGAAGAAGCAAGACGTATCTTAAAAGTGGGTGGAACACTTGAACTTAGAACAGATAGTGAAAACTACTATGCTTACTCTTATGAAACATTTATTGCGTTTAACAAAACGGTACTTCATATAAATAAGAACAAAGATATCGCAGTTACTTCAAAGTATGAAGAGCGCTGGAAAAAGATGGAAAAAAACATCTATGATGTAACGATGATAAACGAAGAGGAGTCATCACCACTTGTTATTGAGGGTGATTTTTATTTTGACAAGATAGAAAGCTCTTTAGATAGTCTTTTAGCTCTTCATGGTTCAACACACCGTTTTGAAGGTGGCTTTATCCATTTTGAAAGAGTTTACAAGATAGAAAATGGAGTGATGTTGCGTATCTCAATGGGAAGTTTTGACAGACCTGAGCATCTTTATGTTATTATCGATAACAATGAAGCAAGGTATTACCCTACATTACCGTTAAAATCACGAAGTAATCTTAAAGCACATAGTGTTTTAAAAGAGGTCTTACATGGATAAAGTGATTGTTGCAGAGAACCTTTCATTGGCTTATTCAAGTGATGAGACCATTATAAAAAAGGTAAATTTCTCTATCAATTCTGGAGAATTTGTTTTTGTAACAGGAGCAAGTGGTAGTGGAAAATCAACCCTGCTCAAATCACTCTATGGAGCATTAAAACCAAAAGAGGGTTCGCTGGTTGTTGGTGGTGTTGAACTTAAAGGTGTTTCAAGTAAAAAACTGAATTTCTTACGAAAACATATAGGAATAGTTTTTCAAGACTACAAACTTGTAAAAGAGTGGACAATTGAGAAAAATATTATGTTACCACTTATCATCAGTGGCTATGATAAAACAGTTACACAAAATCAGGTTGACTCACTTTTAAAACATGTTCGTCTTAAGCATCAGGCGGGAAAATATCCACTAGAACTCTCTGGGGGTGAACAGCAACGTGTTGCAATGGCAAGAGCATTAGCACATAATCCTATCTTGATTTTAGCTGATGAGCCAACAGGAAACCTTGATGAGTACTCTTCACAACTCATCTGGAACTTGCTAGAGGGTGCAAATCAGCAACTCAAAACAACGGTGATTGTAGTAACACACCATATCCCTGAAACGATGACGATCGATTATAAACATTTTCATATCGAGTATGGAGAGATACATGCAGTCAATTAAAAATCATCTCTCCCTTGTTGTAGCACTTTTGAGTATTTTATTCTCTATTCAGATCTTTACTATTGTTGATCGCTCTATTGAGGCATATAAAGAAAAACTTGCGATGAACTACTCTATGGTTGTTGTATCTCAAAAAAATCTCAAAACAAAAGAGTTACGCAAGCAACATAAACTTATCTCCTATCTTGAAAAACTAAGTCCAGATAGTATTATTAAAAAGCTAGATACAGGTATGAGTGCAAAAAATATTGACTTTTTAAAGTTGACTTTGCCTAAATTCTATAAGATAAAACTTACTCATTTTCCAACACCAAGTGAACTAGAAAAGTTGAAAAAAAGCATCTTACAGATAAAAGGTGTTAAAAAGATAGAATCATTTGAGACAACACATAACACAACATATAAGCTTCTTTTACTCTTTAAAACGGTGATCAGCACCTTTTCGTTTGCGATGATTGTAGTTACTGTACTTCTTATCTTTAAAGAGTTACGCATCTGGCAGTTTAAACATAATGAGCGTATGAATATTATGGGGCTTTTTGGAGCACCAGTTTGGTTACGCTCAGCTGTTTTATTTCGTCTTTCTATTGTAGATGCTTTTATTGCAAGTATTTTAGGGTTTGTGATGTTTAGTATTATCTCATCAAACAAGTGGGTGTTGGATCAGTTTAAGACGATAGGGATTGAAGTTGTTATTTTTGACCCGATTTTTGATTTTCTCTTTTTGTTGGTGATTGCTGTAATAGTATCGATTCTCTTGGCAACTTTTATTGTTTTGGGGCATAAAGAAGAGGTATGAGTCGTTTTGTTTTCGTGATGCTTTTTGGCATTTTTTCCTCTTTTCTTGTTGCAAAAGAAAATATTGATGCAAAGATCCATAAAACAAGCACAAAACTACATAGTTTTAGTAAAAACTATACACGTATCAACAAAAAAATGGCACAAACTGCCAAAGCTATTTTAAAACAAAAAAAAGAACTAGAGATTCAAAATAGGTATCTTAAAAAACTTCAGCAAGAACTACAAGAAAAAGAGAGTAGCTACAAAGCAAATACTCTGCAACTCAAACAACTTAAAAAAACACAACAAAAACTCAAAGCTGAACAAGAGAAGATAGAACAGAAATTGGTAAGCTTGATTGCGAAGAGTGTTTCTCTCTCTATTGTACTAGAAGAGACTCAGGCATTAAATGCTGATGCTTTGATGGAAGAAGAAGTGCTTCATCAACTTTTAGAAAAGTCTCGTAGAGATGTGAAAAAACTCAACAAAAAATATTTTTCAAATGCAAAAGATATAGATACTCTCAACCAACAAGCAAGTGCTCTTGAAGTTGCCATCAGTGTTATAGATAAAAAAAGAAAAGAGCTTTTAAAAACACAAAAAGCAAACAAAAAAGCACTCAAAGAGCTTCAGGTTGCAAAAGCTTCATATAAAAAAGAGCTCAAAAAACTACTAAAAAAACAAGATGCTCTAAAAAGAACACTCGCAAAACTAAATATTATTAAAATTGATGCTATAAAAAAAGCAAAACAGGAAAAAGCAAGAAAAGAAGCATTTGCTCGTAAAAAGATTAAGCTCAATGAAAATCTTCCAAAAGTAAAAAAACATGGAAGTTCATACCAAAGTATTAAAACAAAAAAATATAGAGGACCAAAAACAATAGCTCCACTTAAACACTATATAATCACTAAAAAATATGGAACATATACAGATCCTATCTATGGTATAAAGATTTTCAATGAGTCTATTTCACTTAAACCGAAAAAACGCAATGCTAAAGTAAGGACAGTTTTTAATGGAAAAGTTATCTATGCAGATAAAACAGCTGTACTTGATAATATTGTGATTGTTGAGCACAAAAATGGACTGCATACTATCTATGCAAACCTTTCAAAAATTGCACCTAACATAAAAAAAGGTAGAAAAATCAAAAAAGGGTATGCTATAGGGCGTGTTGATGAGGAGCTTATTTTTGAGGTGACACAAAAGTCATACCATATTAATCCGATCAGACTTTTTAAATAGTCTTTAGTATCTTTTGGATATAATTGCAAAAAAAATTAGAGATGAGTATATGAACTTTATTCAAACACGTGGTATAGACCCAAACAAACCTGCAACTGTGACATTTTCAGAGGCTATTTTAAGCCCTATCGCTTCTTTTGGTGGGCTTTATGTTCCCAAAACTCTTCCAAATCTTGGTGAGGAGTTTTTAAACAAACACAAAAACTCAAGCTATAAAGAGCTTGCAAAAGATATGTTGGATCGCTTTGAGATTGATATTGACTCAGATGTGATCGATGAGGCTCTTGCACTTTATGATGGTTTTGATGATAGCTCAAACCCTGTACCTGTGGTAAAAGTTAAAGAGAACCTTTTTGTAAGTGAGCTCTACCATGGTCCAACACGTGCATTTAAAGATATGGCACTCCAACCATTTGGTGTTGTTCTCTCAAGTATCGCACAAAAACGCAATGACAACTACCTTATCTTGGCAGCTACAAGTGGAGACACTGGTCCAGCAGCACTAGAGACTTTTAAAAACCGTGCAAATGTACAAGTAGCATGTCTTTACCCAGATGGTGGAACAAGTGATGTACAACGTTTACAGATGGTAACTGAAGATGCACCAAATCTTAAAGTTATTGGGATCAATGGTGTTTTTGATGATGCTCAAAATGCACTCAAACGTCTTCTTGCTAGTGAAAGTTTTAAAGCTGCACTCAAAGAGAAAAATGTTTCTCTCTCAGCTGCAAACTCTGTAAACTTTGGTCGTATCATCTTTCAGATCATTTATCATATCCACTCATACCTAGAGCTTGTTCGTCAAGATGCAATCACTATGGGTGAGAAGGTATACCTTAATGTTCCAAGTGGTAACTTTGGAAATGCTCTTGGTGGATACTATGCTTGGAAGATGGGGCTTCCTGTTGAGAAGATCATCATCTCATCAAATGAGAACAATGTCTTAACAAGACTTATCAAAGATGGTAAGTATGATCTTCGTAACTCTGAGGTTGTAAGTACAACTTCTCCTGCAATGGATATCTTAAAATCATCAAATGTGGAGCGTGTGCTTTATGATCTTTTTGGTGAAGCAAGAACAAAAGAGCTCATGATGAGTTTGGAGGAGCAAAACTTCTATGAACTAACAAGTGATGAGCTTGCAAAACTCCAAGAGTGTTTTGATGCTGATTGGTGTAATGGCGAAGAGGGTAAGCGCTATATCAAAGAGACTTTTGAAAAAGATGGTTACTTGATGGATCCACATACTGCTACATGTATGAAGTCTTTTGAGAGATGTTCAAACCCAGCGATTAAGTCTATTATCTACTCAACTGCAGAGTGGACGAAATTCTCTCCTGTGATCGCAAATGCTCTTACTGGTGAAGAAGATACACAAGACTTAGTAGCACTTGAGTCTATCTCAAAAGTGGCAAACCTTGAGATCCCTGCAATGGTTAAGGGACTCTTTAGTAAAGAGATCGCACAAAAGACGATCATTGAAAAAGAGGATATTGAGAGTGAGATACTTAAGTTTTTATAATTTAAGTATCTCGTAAGGCTACTCCTCGATGTAGTAGCCTATACCTGAAGCATTTTTGATAATATCTGTTTCAAGTTTATTTCTTAGTCTCCATACAAGTGTTCGAACACTGTTTTGTGTTGCTCCATACTCTTTCCAAACATAGTTCATCGCTTGTCGAAACGATACAACACTTCCTGGTTGTGCTACTAAAAGCTGTAAAAAGGCATTTTCTTTCTTTGTTAACTTGAGTTTTTTTTCTTTGTAAAATGTTTCACAGATCTCTATGTCTAAGTGATAGTCCTCTCCAAATGGAACAATGGGACGTTGTGGATGTTTCTTTGAATGAAGAAGTTTTTCTATGTTAAGTGTGTTGGTTGGTTTGGTGAGTAATTTTGTTTTTTCTTTTGTCGTTTTGTATTTAAAAAGTGCCATTTGCATTGTAGCATGGAGCGATGGCAGATGCAAAGGTTTTATCAGATAGGCATCAGGTTGTGTAGGTGCTACTTTTTCTAAAATAGCATCATCTGCACAATCACTAATGTAAATAAATGGGATGTTGTATTTGTTTTTGACAAATTTTGCAAGAGTGACTCCATCATCACTTTCACTTTTTGAGATATTGATAATAGCAATATCTGGAGGTGTAATAGAGAGTTTATTTTTTGCTTGAAAGGGATTTGTACATATAGCAACAACATTATAGTTGTGTTTTTGGAAAAATAGATTGAGTTTAAGTGCTGAGTTTTCATCATCTTCAAGTATAATAACTTTATATTTTTCCATAACTATCATCCCTTTATCGTATCGATAGAATTATTTTGATAAAATAAGTCTTGATTATAATTTAACATTATCATATTTTAATTAGTCTCACAAAAATAGTAGGAAAGATGTTACAAATTGATACAAAAAATAGATATTAAATCATCACTTGAAGAAGAGAATTATTGTGTTTATATACTTCGATGTAGAGATGGAAGTTTATATACAGGTATCACAACAGATTTAAAACGCAGGTTGTATGAGCATAACCATTTAGCAAAGGGTGCAAAATATACAAAAGCAAGAAGACCAGTTGAACTTGTGTATCTTGAAGAGAACTACACAAGAAGTAAAGCATCAAAACGGGAGTATGCTATTAAAAAACTCTCACGTTTAGAGAAACTCTCTTTGATTGAGGGGGATTTTGGATCATAGACTGTTTGCTTCGTATGTTTGTAGTCCAAGCATTTTTTGTTGTTGCTCTTTTGATAGTTTTTGCTGAGCTTTCATCTCCATGATACGTGCACTTGATGCAACAGAAAAATCTTGTGGTGAAGGGTTTGCAGCAGCCATTGCAGAAGCTTCAAGTTGTCGAGCTTTGGCTATAGTCTCTTGAGGAGTTGAGCCACTGCTCATAGAGATAGAAACTTCACCACCAATGGCATACATCTTACCATCAGGACCTTGTTGGTAAGTAAAAGTTGCTGCACCTGTAAGGCCACCCCCTGCTGCTTGGTGTGCAGCTTCGTGTGTTTTAACCTCTGCATCTCTTGCTTGAAGCTTTTTAACTAACTCCTCTTCATCATCACTAAGTTCATTTGGCGCATTTTCTTTTTGTGTAGGTTTGAGAAGTTTTTCTTGCTCTTTTTTAGCTTTTTTAGCTTCAAACTCCTCTTGGGCTTTGGTATCTTTTTCAACAACAAGCACCTGCTCTTTGTTGAGTCTAACAGTATAGATAGTATCGATAGAGTTAAGAGTGTTTGTACCTATTTGCATAATTTCTATTATAGCACTAAAATGGTATCATATCACTAAGAAAAACAGAGGTGATAAGATGCAGTATAAATTAGAAACAGAGTATATAGAACTTTTTAAACTTTTAAAACTACTTGATCTCGTAGATAGTGGAGCACAAGCAAAGATCTTGATAGACCAAGGGTATGTTAAACGTAACGGTGAAGTTGAAACAAGAAAACGTGCCAAAATCAGAAATGCAGAGATTATTGAGATAGCAGATGTGACGATAGAGGTGATATAGTGCTTAAAATAGTAGCAATAGTTATACTGTTGTGTTCGTGGTTATTTGGCGACTTTTTTGTGATGCAACATGGGAAGAAGATCTCTTTTACTTCATTGCAAAAAATCCCTTTTGATTATGCAGTTTTAAAAGAGTTAGCACAGATAGATACAAAGCAATTTCAAGGTACTTTACTGATACAAAGTGACACTCCTGTGTCTTTAAATGAAATGCATCCACGTTTAATCCAGCTTGATACAACACGACATGCTATAGCTCTTAAGCCCCATAGAGAAACACCTTTGAGCTTTTCACTCAAGTTACCTCAAAAGAGCGGTGAAGATATAACTTTAGAACTGTTTTACCAACAAAAATGGTATGTTGTTTTACTTCAAAAACCACTCTTTCTTTTACATCAACATTTTGAGCATATAAAGATGAAAAATCTTTCAGATGAAGAACTTCAAGAGGTTTTATCTCACCTCGATGCAGCAAGAAAACTTTATCCACTAGATGATAAGTTAAAAACTTTACAGATGGAGTTAAATAATAAAAAAGCAGATAGATTTAACAAAACAAGTAATCATATGCAACAGGGGATTATTTTTTAACATTTAGGAAAATTTATCAATTCATTAGCAAATTTTAGAGATAATCGCGATAATAAAACAGAAATGGAAGAATATGTTAGATTTTACAAAGTTTATTAAGTACTCAAAACCAGGACCACGTTACACATCGTACCCTACAGCACTCGAGTTTAGTGATGCTTACAGTTACGATGAGTATATCAAAAAACTAGAGTCTCAAGATTCTAGACGACCTTTGAGTCTTTACTTTCACCTTCCATTTTGTAAAAATGCTTGTTACTTTTGTGGTTGTAATGTTGTTTTTACTTCTAAAGAAGATAAGATGCTTCGCTACATAGAGTATCTCAAACGTGAACTCTCTATTCTCTCTAAACATCTCGATATGAAACGTGAAGTGATTCAGATGCACTTTGGTGGGGGAACACCTACTTTTTTTACAGCAGAGCAACTCAAAACAATCATCTCAGAGATTAAGTCTTATTTTCCAAACTTTGCTGATGAAGCTGAGATAAGTTGTGAGATAGACCCTCGCCATATCGATGAGGATCAGATGAGAGTGATGAGTGAGGCTGGTTTTAACCGTGTAAGCTTTGGGATCCAAGATTTTAACGAAAAAGTGCAAATAGCAGTACACCGTGTACAACCTTATGAGATCACAAAAGCAGCGATGGAGTTGGCTCGTAAGTACAATATGCACTCAGTCAATGTTGACCTTATTTACGGGCTTCCTTATCAAACACTTGAGACATTTAAAGAAACACTCTCTTTGGCACTGACTCTGAGTCCAGATAGATTTGCTGTGTTTAACTATGCTCATGTGCCATGGTTGAAAAAAACGATGCGCAAGATCGATGAGACAACACTTCCACTTCCAGATGAGAAGTTACAGATTATGCAATACACTATCGATTTTTTAACAAGCAACGGTTACAAGATGATCGGGATGGATCACTTTGCAAAACCTGAAGATGAGCTTTTCAAAGCGATAGAAAAAGGGGAGCTTCATAGAAACTTCCAAGGTTACACTACAAAAGGTGGAGCAGATCTTATCGGTATAGGTCTTACATCTATCGGTGAGGGTGTAGATAGCTACAACCAAAACTTCAAAGTGATGGCTGAGTATGAAGCTGCCATAGATGCGGGTAAACTTCCGTTTGAGCGTGGTGTGGTACTGAGTGAAGATGATCAGATAAGACAGTATGTGATTATGGAGCTTATGAGTAACTTTAAGCTTGATATAGCAAGATTTGAAAAGCTTTTTAATATCAACTTTGCAGAGTATTTCGCAGACGCGATAGAGGAGCTCAAACCTTTTGTAGAGGATGAGCTTATCATTATGGATGCAACTAAGATAGAGTGTTCTCAAACAGGAACACTTCTTATACGTAACATCTCTATGGCGTTTGATGCATATATGCACCAACATGCAAACTCTAAAAAAGCTTTCTCTAAAACGGTGTAGTGATGGATAAAAAATTAGAAGATATATTTAGTTTTGATGAGACTGCGGCAGATTGTGTCAAGTGTGGAAAGTGTATCCCTGTTTGTACTATCCACAATGTAAACACAGATGAGGTAACAAGTCCACGTGGATTTATCGATCTTTTGGGTGCTTATAAAAAGGGGCACTTAGAGCTTGATAAAAACGCAAAAGATATCTTTGAGAGCTGTTTTTTATGTACTGCCTGTGTTGAGGTATGTCCAAAATCACTTCCAACCGATATGCTCATAGAGCAAGCTCGTGCAGATATTGCTCAGAAGTTTGGGATAGCTTGGTACAAAAAAGCATTTTTCCTTCTGCTTCGTCACAGATGGCTCAATGATCTTGCGTTTAAACTTGGATGGGTGTTTCAAACTTGTGGGTTTAAGATCAAAGCAGATATTGACTCTATGCACTCGCGTTTCAACCTTCCTATGCTCAAAGCTGATAGACTTTTACCAAGTTTGAGAAAAACCTCCTTTCTCAATACCCACCCTGAAAATATCAGCAATGGTGGCAAACGCAAGGTTGCTATCTTTATCGGGTGTTTGGGAAACTACAATTATAGAAATGTGGGTGATGCACTCTTAGAGATATTAGAGTATTTAGAGATCGATGCGTTTTTGGCAAAAGATCAGAAGTGTTGTTCTGCTCCAGCTTATTTTACAGGGGATTTTGACACAGTAGATCATAATGCCAAGTTTAATATTGAGTACTTTGAGAAGTTTGCAGCTGATGTTGAGGCTATCATCGTTCCAGAGGCTACATGTTCGGCGATGCTCAAGATCGATTATGAGCACTTTTTTCATGATCAGCCAGAGTGGAAGGCTCGTGCAAAAGCTGTGATGAGTAAAGTATATATGGCAACAGAGTGGCTACAACACCATACAGACTTAGAGGAGATCTTGGCAAAGAAACAAAAACTCCCTCAGATAGTAACATACCACGATCCGTGTCATGCCAAAAAGATGCAGGGGATCCATGAAGAGCCACGTAGTCTCATTCGTCAAAACTACAAAATAGTAGAGATGAGCGATCCAAATCGATGTTGTGGTTTTGGTGGGGTAACGATGCAGTCTGAGAAGTTTCACTTTGCACAAGCTGCTGGAAAACCAAAAGCAGCGATGATCAAAGAGACAAATGCAGAGATTGTAAGTGCTGAGTGTAGTGCTTGTCGTATGCAGATCACAAACTCTATGGGTGTTGAGAGTACAACTGTATTTAAAAATCCTATAGAACTTATAGCTGAGGCACTCAAACGCTAGATGGAACATCTTATATGGAGTGCTGATCCAGTTGCTATCTCATTTGGAAGTGTGAGAGTTTATTGGTATGGGATCTTGTTTGCATCTGCTATCTTAGCAGGGCTTCACTATATGAAGTGGGTGTTTGCCAAAGAGGGCAAAGATGCAGAGATGCTAGATAGTATGTTTCTTTACATTGTTGCTGGGATTGTCATTGGGGCTCGTTTGGGGCATTGTTTGTTTTATGATCCAGCTTACTACTTTGCCAATCCTGCAAAAATCATCGCTGTTTGGGAGGGTGGACTTGCCTCTCATGGTGGTGGCTTTGGGGTGATAGTCGCTCTTGCTTTGTATGTAAAAAAGTATAAACTTGATTATTTGTGGCTACTTGATCGTGTAGCGATCCCTACTGCACTTTTTGGATTTTTTGTGCGTTTGGGCAATTTTATGAATTCTGAGATTCTTGGAAAAACAACTCAGAGTAGTTTTGGAATCATCTTTAGTAGAGTAGATATGCTCCCTCGCCATCCAGCACAGCTTTATGAGTCTTTTTCCTACCTTTTAGTATTTTTTGTGCTTCACTTGCTCTATACTTACAAACGCAGCAGTTTTCAAAATGGTGCACTTTTTGGTGTATTTTTAGTGCTTGTGTTTAGTGTGCGTTTTTTGGTGGAGTTTGTTAAAACAAAACAGGCAGATTATGAC
>Ga0256837_1002097_pt1 | contig 12766 bp, 12 predicted proteins | sample 4562384metaG_FD_185976 | JGI IMG/M metagenome (GOLD analysis project Ga0256837, IMG submission 185976) | Hydrothermal vent microbial communities from Guaymas Basin, Mexico - 4561-384 | ecosystem: Environmental > Aquatic > Marine > Hydrothermal vents | place: Mexico: Guaymas Basin | collected... | reverse complement strand
CTTACCTAAACTCTATGTTTTTACATCATTGTATAGAAGCTGGGTTAACATCTGTAATTATAAATGTAAAACATATCATACCTATAAATAAAATAAGTCAAGAAGACCAAGAGATATGTGATGACTTAATCTTTAACCAAAAACCAAAAGGTGAAGCACTTTTTACTTTTATAGAGCATTTCTCTACTAAAGAAGCTGTTGATAATGACGCTGTAGATGAAGAGTATTTAGCAATGAGTGATGAAGAAAAGATAGCTAAACTTCTAATGGATGGCGATAAAGACAGAATGATTCCTCTTGTAGAAGAGGCTAGACACAAAATAGCACCTGAAAAAATCGTAAATGAGATTTTGATAGATGCTATGAAAGTTGTTGGAGAGCTTTTTGGAAGTGGTCAAATGCAACTTCCTTTCGTACTTCAATCAGCCGAAACTATGAAAAAAACAGTAGACCATCTAAACCCTTACCTACCAAAAGTTGAAAAAGAGGTAGATACAACCCTAGCACTTGGAACCGTAAAAGGTGATGTACATGATGTTGGTAAGAATCTTGTAGATATCATACTATCAAATAATGGCTATAAAGTACAAAATCTTGGTATTAAAGTTGAACTTGATGATTTCTTACAGGCTATGAAAGATGGACATATATCTGCTCTTGGTATGAGTGGCTTACTTGTTAAATCTACTCAAGTTATGAAAGAGAACTTAGAAACACTAAAAGCACAAGATATTAAGATTCCTATCCTTTTAGGTGGAGCTGCACTTACTCGCTCATTTATAGATGATTACTGTCGCCCTTTTTATGATGGACCAATCTTTTACTGTAAAGATGCTTTTGATGGTGTAACTGCAATGAGTCGTATAGAAGCTGGTAATTTTGATACTGATTTACATGGAAAAGATGGTGAAGTTAAAGTAAAAAAAGAAAAAAGAGAGATAATTATCCCACCTTTTTCTGAACTAAAAATGCCTAAGCGTGATGTAAAAGTACCAACACCACCATTTTGGGGAAGGCGTGAACTTAAACTTACTCAGCAACAAATTGAGATGGCATTTGAGTGGATAAATCATAAAATTCTTTTTAAATCTCGTTGGGGATATAGCTCAAAAGGTATGACTAAAGAGGCTTATCAAAAACAAATTGATGAAGTTATCATGCCAGCATATGAAAAACTAAAAGCTCAATTTATAGATGAAAAGCTTTTTGAACCAACTATAATATATGGTTACTGGCCTTGTAGAAGTGATGACAATACTTTGCTTATTTTTGATGAAAGTGAGGGTTATAACTCAGAATCTGAAATAAACCGTGAGCCACTTGATATAGTTATGGGTCGTGCGAAAGAGAAGTTTCATTTTCCAAGACAAAGTAAACAACCCCATCGTGCTTTAAGTGATTTCTTCCACTCAGATAGACATGATGTACTAGCTCTAACATGTGTTAGTGCTGGAGCAAAGCTAAGTGATGCTGAGAGAGCTATCATGGATGAAGGAAATTATACTGAGTACTACCAATTTCATGGACTTGGAGTTGAACTTGCTGAAGCTCTAGCAGAAATAGCTCATAAGCAAATACGACTTGATTTAAATATTTCTGATAATGAAGGAAATAAATTATCTGATGTTCAGATGAATAAGTATCAAGGAAGTCGTTACTCTTTTGGTTATGCAGCTTGTCCAGATTTAGAGCTAAACCGTCCACTTTTCAACCTTTTAAAGCCTGAAGAGTTTGGTATAGAGCTTAGTGAAACATTTCAAATTCATCCGGAACAATCAACATCTGCATTAGTGGTTTATCATCCGAATGCAACTTACTATAATATTTAGCTATAATACTTTTAAATAATTATAGTTATATATTATGACTTAATTATTAAATATAAAAGGAAAAAGAATGAAATCAATTCTTAAATATTCAGTACTAACTATGGCAGCAATGCTTTTAGTAACAGGTTGTACATATAAAACATCAGCTGGTATTTCAAATGTAGATATTTCTCAAACAGATATGGGGAAAATAGACTCACTAAAATCAGGTGAATCATGTCAATCTAGATTCTTAATCTTTCCTACAGGATTTGATGCAACAGCTAAAACTGCAGCTAAAAATGCTGGAATATCAAAAATTGAATATCAAGAAGTTTCAAGTACTTCTTATATATTAGGTAGTTCTAGCTGTATTAAAGTATATGGTAACTAAATAGTACTAGTAGCCCCTCTACATGTAGATGGGTTAACGTCTTCTATAACTCAAAGCTTCTAAAATATGTTTCTTTTTAATCAACTCAGAGCCATCCAAATCAGCAATAGTTCGACTTACTTTTTGAACTTTTTTTATACTCCTAAAAGATAACGAAAAACGCAAAGTAGCAGTATCTAAAATAACTTTTGCATCATCATCTAAAATACAAAAATTTTCTATCTCTTTATCATTAAGTTTTGCATTAAATTTATCTTGCCCTCGTTTTTTAATGATGTGATGAACATCTATAACTTTTTGATGCATCTGTTTTGAACTTAAACTGGCTTTATCTTCTAAAGATATGTTTTGCATAATTACATTCAAATCTATACGGTCTAAAAATGGGTCAGATAGTTTGTTTTTATATCGTTGAATCTCTAGCTCATTACATCTACACTCTTTATTTTCATCTAGTAAATTTCCACATGGGCATGGGTTCATCGCTCCAACAAATAAAAAATCAGCAGGATAAATAACCTTAGAATTTACACGTGAAATTTTAATTTTTCCATCTTGAAGTGGCTCACGCAAAGCTTCTAAAATATTTTTTGAAAAGTGGGGGAGTTCATCGAAAAAAAGTATGCCACCATTTGCTAAACCAACTTCACCAATTTTTGCCTTATGGCTTCCTCCACCAAAAATAGAAGCAGAGGTTGAGGTGTGATGAGGTGAGCAAAAATTTCGCAGAGGCTTAAAGCTTGGCTCATCTCCTTCTAAACTCTCAAGCTTTGCAATATCTAAAATCTCAGATTCACTAAGTGGTGGTAAAATATAGCGAAGTCTATTAGCAATCATACTTTTTCCACAACCAGGACTTCCTTCTAAAAGTAAGTTGTGAAAACCAGCTGCAGATATAAGAGCTGCTCTTTTTGCAATCTCTTGCCCCTTTACATCTATGAAATCTTCATCATATTTTGTATTTACAAAATACTCTTTATCTAATATGTAACTAGGACAATCAAAAGCTTTTTTATCTACATGTAGAGGTTCAACTATATCTTTTGTATTTAATAATTCAAGGGCTTGAGTAAGAGTTTTAACCCCATAAAATTTAACATTTGGAATTTTAGATACTTTTTTAAGACTAGAAAATGGAACTATTACTTTTGTTAAAATACCTTGATTTGCTAAAGAAAGTAATAATGGATATAGTTGTTTATTTTCTTTTACTTTTCCATCAAGTCCCAATTCACCAAAAATAAACCAATCATCGAAAGTTTTCATACTATCACTAAGTAAGATCATTAAACTAATTCCCAAATCAAACTGTGAACCACTTTTTGAAAAATCATCTGTTGGAGCTAAGTTGACAGTAATCCTTTTTGGAGGAAATTTAAACTCACTACTTAACAATGCTGACTTTATTCTATCTTTAGAGTCAACTTTTATACTAGAGCTTGCATTACCTACAATACTAAAAGATGGTAACCCTTTTGTCAAAGTAACTTCTATATATACTTCTTTTGCATCGAGGCCCTCATATGTAGCACATTTTATCTTTTGCATAAGTTTCTCCTAGTAATACAAAAACTTCTCAAAATAATAATCTTTTTTTTCCTTAAAAGATTAAAATATGTCATTTTGTCATATTTTTAAGGATAGAAATATTTCAAAATATTCAGACACCCTTTTTTCAAGCCAATATTCAGGTTTGAATAAACTTCCATTTACAAATCCAACATGTCCACCATTTTCATATATTTCAAGCTCTACATGTAGAGATACTTCCTCTTTAGCTGGAATAATTTCTGGTGACATAAATGGATCATCTTTAGCATGGATAATTAGTGTTGGAGTTTGAATATCTTTTAAAAATTGTCTTGCTGATGATTTTTCATAATAATCTTGTGCTGATTTAAAACCATTTACTTTAGCAGTATAAATTTCATCAAACTCCCAAAAAGTTTTTATATTTTTCACATCTTCTTTTTTTAATCCTATAATCTTTTGCATATCATGCATTTCATATTTTTGTTCAAGTAAAATATTTAAATTTTTAACTAACATAGATTCATAAAATTTTGAAAAACCTTTATTTATGCTATTTGCACAAACATCTAACATCATTGGAGCAGAAACTGCAATAGCGGAAGTTAGTAGTGAATTTTCTTTTTCTTCTCCTAAGAGTTTTAAAAGCATATTTGCACCAAGTGAGAACCCAACACCAAAGAAAAGTTTATTTGGAAATTTTACTCTTAGAGCTCTCATATATTCTAAAGCATCATCAGTTTTTCCACTATGATATGTTTGTACTTTTTTATTCATTACACCAGAACAAGAACGAAAATGAAGAACAACACAATCAAAGCCTTTAGTATCTAACTCTTGCATCACCCCTTGTATATAATGAGATTTATATGAACCAGCTAATCCATGAAATAAGACAACTATTGGCTTATTATTTGTAGCACTAGGTTCTTTATACCAGTAACAATGAGTAAAATCATCATCATTAAATATAAACTTTTCTATAAAAAAATTATGCTTAGGAAACTTTCTAAAAAAAGAAGCATAAATAGTTTGTATATGATTATTTTTTAAAAATATATCTGGCTTAAATTTATTTATCATAATGAAAGTTTAGCAAACTTTTGGATATAATCTACAACTTAAAAGAATAAGAGATAAACTATTATAAGGAAACAATAACGTGAAAAGAAAAAAAATATATAATCCAGAATCAACGGAAAGTGTAAATGATAGAAAAGTATTTGGAGGAAATCCTACTGGTATTTTTGAATTAAATAATATAAAATATCAATGGGCATATAATCTATGGGAGATGATGCTAAACAATACATGGTTCCCAAAAGAAGTCGATATGACTAGGGATGTTAATGACTATAAAAATATTACAAGTGATGAAAAAGCAGCTTATGACAAAGCACTTTCGCAACTTATTTTTATGGATTCACTGCAAACAAATAACCTTATTGATAACGTAAACCCTTATGTAACTTCACCAGAAATCAATCTTATCCTTGTTCGTCAATCATTTGAAGAAGCTCTTCATTCACAATCTTATGCAGTTATGGTTGATTCTATCTCAACTAACTCTGAAGAGATCTATGATCTTTGGCGTACAGATATGATGTTAAAAACTAAAAACGATGCAATTTTTCGTACATATGATCAACTTTCAATAAATCCAACAGAAACAAACTTTGTAAAAGCATGTTTTGCCAACCAAATTTTAGAAGGCATCTATTTTTACAGTGGTTTTGCATATATATATACTCTTGCTCGTTCTGGAAAAATGTTAGGCTCTGCACAGATGATTAGATTTATTCAGCGTGATGAAGTAACACATCTTGTTCTTTTTCAAAATCTCATAAATACTCTTAGAAAAGAGCGTCCAGACCTTTTTACAGAACAATTAAAAACAGAAGTTATAGCTATGTTTGAAGAAGCTGTAAAACTTGAAAGTGATTGGGGTAAGTATATAACTCAAGGTCAAATTTTAGGCTTAACAGATGATATAGTTGAACAATATATTCAGTATTTAGCTGATGAAAGACTTTCTGCGGTTGGTTTTGATAAACTTTATAATGTTACAAATCCAATAAAATGGGTTGATGATTTTGCAAAATTTAATGATCAAAAAACAAATTTCTTCGAGGGTACTGTAACTAACTATTCAAAAGGAAGTTTAACTTTTGATGATGACTTTTAGTAACTATAAAAGTTAAATCTTAAAGAGAGGTTTTAAAATCTCTCTTTAAAGTAAAACTACTTACTTCCACACTTACCTGCACCACATTTCATAGCTGGTTTTTTATGATTACAATCACACTTTGCATTTGCATCTTTTTTTGCAGCACATTTATCATTATCACATTCTGTACATAAGCAACCTTTTACCTTTTTATCTACATTCATAGCAGCACCACATTTACCTGCGCCACATTTCATTTGTGCACTTAAAGTAGTTGAACCAATACCTAAAAATAATACTGCACCTAGTAATATTGTTGAGAGTTTTAAAGCTTTCATTATAATTCCTTAATTTTATTCTTTATAGTATATATCATTTATATGTAGTAAATGTATATAGCTAGCAAGCTTTTGTAGTATAATTATATATATGTAACAAAATGGAATAATATGTCAAAATATAACAAATACAAAAAGTCAGATACTATCTTAGAACAGTTCCGTTCTTTTTACTACCAAAATAAAGTACAAAATATAGATACAGCTATAAAATACTTTAGTGTCTTTGGTGGTATGAGTTGGGGGATAGATATACAAATGCCTCTAGAGAAACTAATAGAACAAAAAGTTTTAAATAACTATAGATATATTCATGCAGATATAACACAAATAACTCAAAGTGATAAAGTATCTCATGCACTTTTAAGTGGTATAGCAACTGGTGATAGACGAGTTCATTCTGCCTTAAAAAAAGGTAGAATATCTCGTCAAGATGCTGAATATGCAATGGATACCTTGTTTGATAAAGGTTTAATAGAAGCAGAGTATTCACTTGAAACTCCACCTGATTCTAAAGAGAAAATAGATGAAAAACTAAATTTTACAGCTCCATTTATGCGTTTTTGGTTTTCTTGTGTATCACCTTACTTTAAAACTGTTCGTGATGGTGACTATGAAGAAGCAATGCAAAGCTTTACTAAGAGATCTCAAGAACTAGAAGAACTTATATTTTGTAAATTAGCTGGTGAAGTTATCAAAAAAACGTTTAAAGATGACAAGATTGAGGAGTTAGGAAGTTACTGGGACAGAAATACAAACATAGATATTTTAGCTAAAACAAAAAATGGAGAAGTTGTTGCTGGAATATGCAAATATTCAAATTCTAAAGCTAAAAAGTCTGAGCTTACAAGACTAAAAGAACAATGTCAAAAAGCTGATTTAAATCCTGATATTTTTGTAATTATTTCAAAAAATGGTTTTAGTTCTGAACTTAAAAGTATGAAAAGTACTGAGTTAAAATTACTAACTCTTAAAAATTTCAAACTACTTGTAGAAGATGTCAGTATTAGAGATTTTATAGAGTGTGAAGGGAAAAGGTATTGATTCCTTCACTTTATTTTCTTCGTTCATCTGAGAGTAAAATAACAAAAGATATAACTACTGTTGCTTATAACAAAGATTTAGAAATATACTATAAAAATTATGGTTTAAACTCTAGTGATTTAGGACTTTATGCCCTCGTAAACAACCAAATAGCTGGTGCTGCTTGGATTCGTTATATAGATAATAAAGCCCTTCTTAGTATTGGTGTAAAAGAAGAATTTAGAAATCAACAAATAGCTTCACATATGCTAAATCAACTTTTTTTAGAGGCTGGAAATATCTATGATACTCTACATGTAGAGATAAATAAAGATACTAAAAAAGTTAAATTTTTTCAAAAATTTGGATTTATAAGTAAGAATGAAACAAGTATGATTAAAGAGATTAAAAATGAAACTGTCATTCGCCCAACAGATGGTTATGACCCAACAAGATGGATGGACTAATACAACAAAAAACATTTAAAACTAAGATAAATATGAAGTTCAGCTAAATAATATACTTTATTTTGTAAAATTTGTCCCTAAAGGTTTTAAGATGGATAAAAATAATAACTTTGAATTTTCTATAAACTCATCTGATAATGGTGTTTGGGACTATAATATCGTTACTCAAGAATTTGACTTAAGTAAAAACTGGAAAAAAAGACTTGGTTTTAGCCCTGAGCAGAAGCTAACTTATTTTGACTACTTAGGTCTTATCCCTGATGAAAATCGTTTTGAACACCATCAAGCTATGCATGAGATACTAGATGAATATAATGACGACTTAGAATATATACACTTTAAAATACAATACCCTATAACTACAAAAAATAATGAAGAATTACTCATAGAAGATATCGGAGATATTTTTTTTAATGAAGATGAAGTACCCATAAGGATAAAAGGTTTTCATAAAATATTAAATAAAGATTAAGGAGATTTAGAGCACGTATGCTCTAAAAGGAGAAATAAAATGAGATTAAAAATCTCATAGTTGAAATATAGCTAATTTTGGGGAGAAAATTAACTTTATATATTAAAAATTATAATATAACTCTTAATGGACAATCTAATTATACTTAAACAAGACAAAAATAGTCTTAATTTAAATCAATAAGAATCAAACTAAGAAAAGATTAAACTTAGCTTGATAAATTTGAAAAAATCTCTAGCTTACTGCAGCAATTGCAGCATCGTAATTAGGCTCTTCAGTAATCTCTGGAACAATTTCTTTATAAGTTACAACACCCTCTTCATTTACTGCGAAGATTGCTCTACATGTAACACCAGCTAGAACTGATCCACCAAGAAGTACACCATAAGCGTTAGCGAAATCTTTGTTTCTGAAGTCAGAAGTAACAGTTAAATCGTTAATTCCTTCAGCTTGACAAAAACGACCAGCAGCAAATGGAAGGTCAAGAGAAACAATAGTTGCAGTTACATCACCAAGTGAAGCAGCTTTAGCATTAAAGTTACGAGTTTCAGTAGCACATACACCTGTATCTAATGAAGGAACAACAATGATAAGTTGTTTTTTACCACTAGCTCCACCAACTGTTACATCACCTAAACCATCTGAGTTTACAACAGTAATCGCTGGTGCTTTATCTCCAACATTTACTTCATTTCCTAATAATTCTACGTCTGTACCTTTAAATTTTGTAGTTGCCATTTTGGCTCCTTTGTTTTTTTAATTTTTAACACTTATTGTGTTTTGTTGGCAGAAGTATAATCTAAATGGGATAAATTTAGTCTTATTTACAAATGAGTGATTTTGACATAAGTTTGGTTTAAGTTAGTAGTCACTTACAACTTTATTACGCCCTGATTCTTTTGCTTTATACAACAATGTATCAACTCTTTTTAGGAATGAACTTTTAGTATCTTGTTCCATAAGTTGTGTAACACCAAAACTACAAGTTACATTTTTTATATTACTAAAAGCATGATTCTGAATAAGCTTTCTTAATTTTTCTGCTATATCTACAGCATAAATACTTTTAGTATTTGGTAAAAATATTATAAATTCTTCTCCACCCCATCTAGCAAAAATATCACTTGCTCTTATTTCAGTAGCTACAATTTTAACAATATTTTCAAGAACATAATCACCCATATCATGACCATAAGTATCATTAACTTTTTTAAAAAAATCTATATCAAAGAAAATAACAGAAAAATCTTTTTTATTTCTCTTAAACTCTTCTAGTTTTTGATTTAAAACTTCATTCACCCCATGTCTATTATATATACCAGTTAAAGCATCATGAACAGCAAAATCATACATTGCCTGTCTTTTTTTATTTTCATTAAATGTAAGCATACTTAGTAAAATACTTAATAATATTGCTAGTAAAGTAAGTACCATAAATAATATTCGTATATTATTTAGTACGATATCTATAAAATGACCAAACTTATAATGGATTATATATGCAACTACATCATTGTTTAAATTAGGTATTGGAGCGAAGGATATTACAATAGTAGTATTATTATATATATTCTTATCTTTATAGTATATAGAAAATAATTTTCCTTTTTTTATTTTTTCTTCTACATCTTTAAAAATTAGTTTATTTATCTTATGTATATCTTTTAAACTCATTTGCATTGTATTTTTTAATGTGTTTTTATCATAATCATAACCATCAAATTCACTTATCTCATAATTTGATTTTTCATCATCAAAAACTTTTGTTTTTACAATTTTATTATTTATCATAAATAAGTACGATGTTGAATCTATCTTAGATAATATTTCCTGCATAGCATCAAATGAAAAAGATATTTCAACTGTTCCAAGAAAATCTTTATCTTTATATATAGGATATACATTACGAAAACCATTAAAAATTCTACCCTCTTCAAATGCACTAATAGGTGTTCCATACTCATTTACATACTCTAATGTTGCTCTTACATTTTTAAGTGAATCACCATATTTATTTGGACGATGGAATCTTAAAAAGCTTACAGAGTTTGGTAGTTGAAAGTGTAACTGTCTAACATTATATTTGTTATATTGGGTTTATCAACCTTTAAATCATAGAAAATTTTAGAAATTTCAGTTAAATGTTCATTGGCTATATCTACATGTACTTTAAAACCAGGAGAAGCGATACTAAGATAATTATTTATTTCACTTTTTTTTGCATATTCAACAATAATAAAAGCTAAACTTTCAAATAATATGAAAGTACTAATAGCTACAATTATAACTGATTGAGCATTTTTAAAAAAATTTTTTAATAACATCTTCAAGACCTTCCATTTCATACATATCTACATCTAAAAGTGAGGCCGTTTTTAAACTATAACTAATTTTCTTTAAAGTTAAAATATTTTCAACCTTTATCTTTAGCCTAGATATATCTTCCTCTTCATTTAGTAATATAAAAAAGTTATCTCCATAAAAACGGTATACCATATTTTCATCTTTACATCCATATAAAATTACATTAGAGAGTTCTTGAAGAACTTTATCACCTGAGCTCCAACCATTTTCTTTATTAAACTCATGAAAATGCTTAAGTGAAATCCAACATAAATATTTACATTTATTAAAAGAATGTAAATTACTACGAAGATAATATTCATTATAAGCTCCAGTAAGTACATCTTTATAAAAATAACTAAAACGCTCTACCTCTAACATAGTTTTTGGATTTTGATGTTTTGTATCATCTATAGTGATATCTTTTAAAGCTATAAGTGCTGCTTTAACTACTTTTGGATTAAATTGTTTTCCAGATAACTTTGCAATTTCTAAAATAGCTTCTTTAATACTTTTTCGTCCTTTATATATTCTATCAGTTGTCATAGCATCAAAAGAATCAGCAAGAGTAAGAATCTGTGCTAACATAGGTGTATCATCACCTGTTAACCCTCTAGGATAACCATTACCATCATAGTGCTCATGATGATCTCTAATTATCTCTTTTATTTCATCAAAAATTGAAATATTTTTAAGCATCTCATAACTCATAGTTACATGTTCTTGAATAAGTTTATATTCATGATTAGATAATTTTGTTGGTTTTAAAAAGACAGAATCAGGAATAGCTACCTTACCAATATCATGTAACATTCCTGCTCTATGTAAAATATGACAATCATGTTCAGAATAATCCATTTCCTTAGCAATAAGTTCAGCATAATCAGCAACACGAGTAGAATGACCAGCTGTATATGTATCTCTTTTTTCAACAACACTAACAAGCCCATATATATATTCTTCATATAATGTTTCTTTTTCATCTATATATTTATATATTCTTTTAGCAAAGAAAGATATAGATAAAGCACCAACTAACCATATAATTAAGAAAAATACTAAAAAGATTAAAGAGGTATTTTTTGCATCTGCATATAACTTCTTCATAGGTATAGCTACACTAACACCACCTCTAATATCACCTATTTTATAACCTTGAAAAGCATGACATTTTAAACAAGACTTTGTAGTTATTAATGGACTCATTAGTCTTAAATACTCTTTATCATTGATACTAGTTAATTCTGAATAATTTTCACGACTTTGTTCTATCTTATCTAATGCTAAAGTTTCCCATGTATCAGCCTTATTATTAGGATTTAAAAGCTTATTGCTTGTGATTTTAGTTTTGACACCATAAAGTTTAGAGTAATCCCACATCATTTGAGAAAGTGTGTAGGCAGGGTTCATAAGGGTAAATTCTTTATTTATAGCTTTAAAATCTCTATCTTTTAAATTTGATAAATATTTATTTGGTTGAGTTCTTTTATCAACTGGTACGTAAACTCCTCCATGAGAAGCAACCCAGCGTCTATATGCAATATCTTTATTAACACTAACAATAGCTTCTTGTTTACCTATATACTTTGCATATGCATATGTTCGCTCTATAATTATTACTAAAATAGAAATAAGAAGTATAGTCCATACAATATACAAACTTCTTGTAAGCATAAAAATAAATTTTCTTTTACTTTTCATTATTTATTTCCAAAATAGATGTTTATAAATAATACTACAATAAAAATTAAAGATTACTTCGTGGAGAACTATTTAACTCCTCTAAAGAAGTAAACATTCCTCTTTCATACATCTCAACTGCAACTCGCCCTATCATAGCAGCATTGTCAGAGCAGTATTTCAACTCACTTAAAAGTAAAGAGGCATTATGAGGTTTTAAAAGTTCTTCTATTTGCCATCTTAAATATAAGTTTGCTGAAGCCCCACCAACTATGGCAAAAGTTTTTGGTGCTTTAGTTTTAAAGTATTTTTTCAACTTCATAGTTAAATGTTTTGTAGCAATATGCTCAAACGATGCAGCTATATCTTTGTACTCATCTTTAGATTCACTCTTTTGTACAGCTAAACGAACTGCATTTTTTAAACCACTATATGAAAAAGCAATAAGTGGAGATTGGTGAAGTGGTACTGTAAAATTATGCTTTAGTCTATCCCCATCTTTAGCCAACTCTTGAATAAGTGGACCACCTGGGTAACCAAGCCC
>Ga0256837_1002095_pt1 | contig 12776 bp, 16 predicted proteins | sample 4562384metaG_FD_185976 | JGI IMG/M metagenome (GOLD analysis project Ga0256837, IMG submission 185976) | Hydrothermal vent microbial communities from Guaymas Basin, Mexico - 4561-384 | ecosystem: Environmental > Aquatic > Marine > Hydrothermal vents | place: Mexico: Guaymas Basin | collected... | reverse complement strand
TAGTGTCCTATGTCGGTAAATCCAGCATTAGGACTCCTAGATATCTGACCCTGATTTACTCCATTTACCAGATTGCCATTTTTATCTATAAAATAGCACTTTCCATCGCTAGTAAAATGCACCAACAGATAATCATCATCAAATCGAGGGGATGCACCATTCCTAATTAGAGGGGCTGAGTCACCGTTAAGTGTTAGCCCACAATACAATCTTCCACCATGTTCATTATCCTTTGAATCGTACTCAGTCCATTGAAAGGTTACCGAACGACATCTTTTTTCACTCGTGATGTGTATTGGTCCTCCAATTTCAGGACTGCACCCTTTTTCTCTTTCATATTTATGGAATAGTGTTCTATTTCCAAATTTGTCCGACTTAAAATCACCCTCTTTATATTCAACATAGCCATTAGTGCAACGCTGGAACGCGTCCCACATTACTCTATCTTCCGTAACAAGGGAGTATGGGTTTGTTTTGAGAGGAAAATACTCAACACAACTCCCATCGCTAAAAATATCTACTGCACCATATCCAATTTTCTTTACAACTATTTCTATAATACTCTCATCACTCTCTAAACCATAACTATCAACTGCTACTACTACTATACTAAATGTTGTATCCTCTTCTACATCAGGGGCTGTTACTGTTATCTCTTCATTTTCTGCTATATTCTCACTTTTAGAAAAAGAAAACTCTCCTTTGTTTTTTATTTTGTAGGTTACTGCATCACCGTCTTCGTCTTTGCTACCACTTATAGTTATAGTAAAAATACTGTTTTTTGTTACTTCATTGGGGGCTGTAATAGTAGGAAGAGATGGTGGAGTGTTTTCAACCAAGGTAGCAGTTACTGTTGTCTCTTTGCTTCTGTTGCCTACGCTGTCAATTGCTACCACTCTTAGAGTTTTTTTATCTCCAATATCTCCACTAAATGTATGTGTATATGTAGCTTTGTTGTCTGTCGCTTCTACCTCTACTTCATTATCATCTATATAGAGTAAAAATTTAGCTACATATATAGACTCATCAAGATAACTATCGCTCTCAAAACTCAAACTTTTTTCATACCCAGCTGTTACAAATATCTCTGTATCCGTAACAGGCTCTTTAACTACCAAAGAAGAGAACTCCAAAGATAAATCCTCTAATGTTCTTCCTTCTAATTTATTTGCATTCTCAGCATATGCAACTGCACCATTTTTTAAAATCTCTTCTATTTTTTCTAATCCATCTTTACCACTGTTTGCCAACTGCACAAGTATCTCTTGTGCTTTTTCGTCCAGTTGCTTAAAGACACCATCATATTTTTCTAATAGTTCTTTAGCATTGTTGTTCAGTTGTGCCAACTCCTGTACTACATCAGCCATCTATTACTCCTTTTTCTATTAGTTTATTCTGCATAGCAATCACAAGATTTGTATTTGCTATCACTGGTTTTAAAAAAAGCTCTTGTGCTTCATTTATAGTTATGTATTCATCTGCTTTGAATACTATCTCTCCAGCTTCTCCACTTACAGGTAACTTTATCTCTATCTCTCCTCCTACTCCTTTTACAAATTGAATACTGGGTGTAGCTATTGATACTATCACCTCTTCATCCTCATCCAAAAGTTCAATGGACTTGTTCCAAAATGTAAAATGCTCCTCTTTGGGTACAATTGCTATCACACTAAGTACACCACTACCATCAAAATAGATACTGTGAATCCCATTTACAAAATATCTATTATCCTCCTCATCTATCAAACCAAAACTCTTAATCTTCTCATAAAGCTCTTGTTTTAATATATCTATGCCATATTCTGTTGGCACACCAGTTAGATATTCCATACCATAGCCCCCCTGATATTAAATTTGCTGTCTGTTTTTAGGTTTAGAGTATTTGTAGCCTTTGGGGTATATACAGCCCCTGCATACACTCTTGCCTCTTTTGTAAGTCTCAATTCCAATCTGTTTTGGAACTCCACTTTTGCTTCCAATCCCCCAGATATAATTGTTTTGCCTGTAGCCCCAAAATTTATATCTCTACTAAACAAAGCTTCCAGTACCATTGCACTACTAATTCCAAATCTACTTTGAGCTTCCAATCTAAGCCTAAGTTCATCCAGCCAAGAGCGAACATTTTTAAAATGCTCTACCAGGGCAATTATCTTTTTTAGATTTTTCTGGCTATATACAAAACCTGTCTCTATATTTATACTTACACGAAAAAAATATGGCTCTCCATCATACTCCCACCACTCCTCAATCTTTGCTGGAAATCCATTTGACTCAAGAGCTATTTCAATAGCTTTTTTTGTCCCTTTTATTCTATGAAGATAGAGTGAGTGGGCTATAGCTTCTCTCTTTTTTTCTTCTGTATCAGCCATAAAAAGAAAATAGGTTTGTAAATCTTTAGCAAGGGGCTTCAAAAACTCTTCAGGGGCTAAATGAGGGTCTCTTAAAGTTCCTATCTTTTTAGAAACAAGATTTAATCTATCAAAAATATCAGACTGCAACTCTTCAAATCTATTTAGAAGTTCATCTATATTTTGAGGTAGTAGATAATTAGTACTCATCTTCACTCTCCTTTGTAGAGATATTCAGCTCTCCCAAAATTGCAATCTCTTCAGTGCCTATTTTTATATCATCAAACTTCATCTCAATATTTTCAACCCCTTCACCCATTAAAGCAGAAATAATTTGTGCCTTTGTTATATCTTTGGCTATTTGTGTTTTTTCAAAAAGCTGTTCTATTTTTCTTCTTGCTTCTATCAAAATATCAGCCATATCAGCTACATAATATTTTGATACAACCAAAACTGCTTCTATATCTATATATATCTCTTTTGCTGGGGATACCTCTACCTTGTCTGTAAGCGGTCTATTTTCACTGCTGTTTAGAGTCTCTTCGACTCTTTGTTGCATCAAACTATCTACAGTTTTTGAATAATAGATTACTCTTACTACTCCTGCTACTGGAGAGTAAACAAATACATCCTCTATTCTCTCATCAGCTCTAAGTGCAAAAGAGATATAAGTATTTTTTGCCCCAGCTGTTGTCTTATTGCTCAAAGATACTCTTATTCTCTCTTTTAATTCATCATCACTCTCTACATCTCCACCGCCTGTAAAATCTTCAAGCTGTTCTACTTTGAGGTAAGGTAGTGGTTGTACTGGTATCTCTGTTTTTACCTTTGAAGAGGCTACTATTCTGTTTAACTCTACAGTAGCAACTGCTTCTGTCTCTCCGGCTGGAATTACAATCTTTTGAGTCAAAAAAGAGCTAAATACTCCTGTATCTTCCAATAGTTCATACCCCTCTGGAATTATTACATCATACAAAAGAGGCTTAAGCAAATAAAATCTCATCTTTGCATAAGGTTTTGAACCTTGCAATCTATAAATACCATAGAGAGTTTCAGCCAAATGATCAAGCTTCTCTTCTTCGGCAGTATCCAAAAAATTGCCTCTTACTTCATAATTTATAAACTCTCTAAGAAGCATCTCACGATAACTAAATGCCTGGATTGTGAGCATAATATTATCGCCAACTACAGGAGTATAGTCAGGGATTATCTGTTTGATATACTCTATATTTTGCTTTAGTATCTCTTTAAAACTAAGAGGCTGTGCAAGATTAGGAAGCATCTTTTGCCTCCAACCATATTTTTAGAGCAAAATTTCCATCTCCATTTTGAACAACATCTACTCTGCTTGGTTTTACTCTACTTACATTCTCTTCTATTGCCTCGAAAGTTTCGCTAATAATTCCAAGCTTTGTTTGAGAATCAAGTGTTCTATCTCTATAAAGGTAAAGATTTGAACCATAGTTTGGGTTCATTGGGATTGAACCTTTTTTTGTAATAAGCACTCTTCTAATCTCTTCTATCACAGAAATTCTATAACTCGAGTCTGCTTTTTCAACCCCAAAAACCTCTAAATCTATCATGCTCTTTTTGCTCCATCAGTAGTTGTAAAGTTTGTCAAATTACCTTTTTTATCTCTAATCTCTCCATCTACTATCAAATCTCCTACTATCTTTACCTCTCCAGTAATATCTGCATTACCCTTTATTACTATACTCTCTCCATCTACTGTAATATCAATAGAGCCTATATGTACATCTACAGCAGCTCCATCACTCCTACTAGTACTCCCTATCACTACACCACTACCATCAATTGAACTCTCTATAAAAGCTACCTGTTGCCCAATAGCAGGAGTTGCACTTACGCAAGGGAGCCAATTAGAAACCCTACCATTTATATCTATACGCACAAAACCTTTATTTCTATCTACCTCACAAACTGTTGCAAACATTACTTTTTACTCTTTAGTACATATACAGCACTCTCTATTGCTAGATTTATCAAAAAATCAGAGACTCTATAACCCATCATAAGTAATTGCTGTCTTACTGCCTCTTTCTTTTGTTCTCCACTTATATTTGCATCAAATGCTCTTTTGACCAATACTTTTACATCATCAAAAAATGCTCCACCAACAAGCCACTTTATAATAGATTGCAACAAAAAACTCTTTAACATATCAACCCCTTTGTTTTTAATTTTCTTATGTCATATTTGCCTCTGTATCCACTCATCTGCCAGTGCGGTCTGTCCCAGCCCCAAAGTCTAAAACCATTTTGAATAGGCAAATTGTATTTACTAATCACTCTATTCATAGCTGTTTCTATCTCTTTGAAAGCCTTTTTATTGTCCCATCTAAAATTACCATCAATCCAAGGCACCAAATCTACAGCCAATCCATACAAATGATAGCTATTCATAGTCTTTGAATATCCAAGCTCTACAAGCTCTCTTTGCCTTTGTATTGTTCTTATTCCCTCTGTTACCCCAAAATCTACTTTTGTATCCTTAATAGCTTCCATTACTGCAAAAGCCAACACAGGATGCACCCCTACAAGTTTGGATAGACTCCGTTTGCTTAATCTATAACTCACTTATCACCTCCTAAAATATTTCTTATCTTTTTGCCTATTAGCGATATAACATCCCACTCTGGAAGTTCTTTTTTGGTTCTGATTGTGAAAATATTTCCTATAATAGAGTATGCTTCACTGATAACCAGCAGATTTATACTCCATTTAAATAGTGTAGTTGCATCTTCTCCAATAGCCTTTGCACTGACTGCTACTACCAGAGGGATTAGAACTAGTGATAATTTTGAAGTAATCCCGTACTTTGCTTTGTTGCTTGTAACTCTCTCTCCAATAGTATGAGCCTTTGCTACACCAGTAACAAAGTCTATTATCAGCAAAGTGGTAAAGATTGCAAATATCTCCGTATCAGCTCCTGCATATATGAGCAGAGCCGATACAGCTCCACTCAATGCAAGGAAAAAGAGCTTTATTTGTAAAAGTGTCTCTGTCTCCATCTAAAATCCAATTTTTTTTATATTCTATTCCATCTTTGGTGTTGCAATAAAGAAAAATTATTGACTCAAATATTTTGTTGTACTCCCAGTTTGTATTTGTTTTACAATATAAAAAAAGAGGGTCAATGAGTATTGAAGAGGTACTAAAAGATATTCTTGAAGCAATAAAAAGCACGGGATTTAATGCAAAATACTATCTTGGTGAACTTAGTAGTTACAAAGAACCAGAGTTAATCAAATCCCAGCTACCAATAGTATTTGTAGATTATACTGGAGATACTCCATCGCTAGACAAAAGGGTTATACACATAAATCTATATTTTGTGGATATGACAGCTTCCAAAACTGAGGAGTACAGACAAAATGCTCTCCAGTCACTACTGCAAATACAACAAAAAACAGAATTGGTACTAATTAATATACTCAAATACCAAGTGGACATAAAAAAAACTAAAAAGATTTTTGATGCAAAAACAGACACAGGGTATCTAACGATATTTACAAAGAGTATAGATATAACAATACCAGATGAGGAGAGATATATATGCAATTGGACAAAGTAATAAGTTGCAAACTAAAAAATAGAGGAGGATGGTATGAAGTAGCAAAAGTAGGTAAATGGAAAGGACATGAAGCAGGAGAGTTTGAATTGAGTAAATCGGATCTAAACCAAATACTCACAAATTTTCAAAATACAAAAGTAGATTTGGTAGTAGATTATGAGCATCAAACATTATCAGGCAAAAAAGCACCTGCAAGTGGCTGGATAAGATACCCAGGAGGGTTAAAAATAGAAAATAACACACTCTTTGCAAAAATAGAATGGACAAAGAGAGCAAAAAAACAGATAAAAAACAAAGAGTACAGATATCTAAGCCCCGTGCTTATACAAAATGCAACCGACTCAAAAAGTGGTAGAAATATTGGATGGCATCTACACTCAGTAGCTCTTACAAACACCCCTTTTTTTACAGAGCTAAAAGCAATTGTTGCAAAAAATATCAGGAGAGAGGAAATGACCAAAACAGAAGAATTAAAAGAACAAAATGACAAACTAAAAAAAGAGATAAAAAAGTTGAAAAACAGGTTAAAAAAGCTCGACAAACAAAATGCAAAACAGAAAGTCAAAAAGGCAATAGAAGCAAAAAAGATAACAAAAGAACAAAAAGATTGGGCTATCAATTATGCACTTACAGACAAAAGAGGGTTTGATGATTTTATAAAAGATGCAAAACCAATCATACAAATCCCAGAATCAAACCAATTTTCAGCTTCAAACAAACCAAAAGAGAAGTTTGATGTAGTCAAATTAGCTTTAGGAGAAAAAGATGGGTAATATCAAAAAACAACCGCCACAATATAGTGATGTGATTGTAGAAAATATACTAAGCATAGATGCTCAAGTTGTAGTTACTGATAATGAACTAACAATAGGAACTCCACTTGTCACAGTAGATGGAGGCAAAAGTTTTACTAAAGCCATAGATAGTGAAGATGTAGAAGTAAATGGAATCTTGTGTGATATTTTAGACAAAAGTGATACAGCTACTGTACTTCTTGTAGGCAAAGTTGTAGAAAAACATATAGATGGCATAACAGACAGAATGAAGCTCAGTGCATTTGAAAATAAAATTATATTAGTATAGGAGAGAAGATGAAAGAGTTACTTAAATACTTTACTGTCATCAGTATGGTAGAAATTATTATGCAGATAAAAGCAGCACCAAAATATGTATATGATAAATATTTTGCAAAAAACAAAGAGGGAAAAATATCCCCAAATATACAAATCCCAATTTATAAAGGTGCGGGAGTAGTATTAGAGAGTGTCTCAGAAGAGGGAGAACATCTAATTACTGACACTGGCGACAAATTCCTAATAGATCTTACAATCCCCAGATTTCCACTAGAAAAAACCATAACAGCATCTGAACTAAATCAAATCAGTGCTTTAAATGGCAAAGAGAGAGTACAAACACTCTCACAAAGAGTAGCACAAATACTTGCATTCCAAAAAAACACTTTTCTAACAACACTAGAATATATGGCAGTAGGTGCACTCTTTGGTAAAGTAGTTGATGGCAAAGGAAAAACACTCTTTGAGTTCAAATCAACCAACACTCCAGTAGAAGCAAAAGAGGGAAAAGAGATTATATCTATACTAAACGAGATTGAACAAAAATTAGAAGAGGAGCTTGGATATATCCCTTCATATGAGATACTAGCTAGTAGAAGCTATATTGATGGTATTGCAAAACTGGCAAAAGATGAGAAACTGTTTGAAAATCATCTAGCAAAATGGGAAGAGATTGAAAGCAGAAGAGTTTTAGTAGTGCATGGAACAAAATTTATCCCATATTCAGCTACTTACAAAAACACAAGAGGGCAAATTAAAAAGTTTTTAGAAGATAACAAAGCAATCGTTACACCCCTGGATGAGAATGTATATAAAACATACTACTCTAGGGCAAACCATACAGAAGCACAAACTATGGGTCCAAAGATGTTTTTTGCAGCACAACCAGAAGTCCTACAAAAAGGCAAAGGGTGGAATATCATTTCTGAAATGAGAGCAATACCTGTATGTATTCGTCCAGGAGCATTAATCAATCTAGTATATACCCCTTAATTACCACATACAAATCCCTATTTTAGGGGTTTGTGTCGTTTGAGGCGTAATTGTAGCAAAGGAGTAAAAATTGATAACATTAGATGACCTCACAAAAGAGATTAGCCAAAAAGAGTTAGTAGCACTCACGGATTTGAATGCTTCAGGTAAATTAAACCAAGAGGTACTCGATGATGCAATATGTGATGCAATCTCTTTTGTTGGCTCATTTATATCAATTCCTGCCAATCCTACACCCCTGCTAAAACAAATTGTAGTAGAACTCACAATATTTGAACTAAGAAAGAGAAATGAATTGACACAAGAGAGTTTCAAAGAGAGACTCAAAGAGATAGAAAGTTACCTCCAAAAGATGGCAAACAAAAAGATACCAACAACCATAGAGGAAAGCAAAAAAACAAATACTACCTATAGATTCAAACACAAAAACAAAAAATTAAACCTAAAAGGATACTTATGAGAAAAAAAGAGGCGATAGCAAAAGAGTTGTACATAAAAGGTATGAGTTTAGACAATATTGCCTCTTTGCTTGGTGTTACAAAACGCACAATACAAAATTATAAATCAAAAGCCAAAGATTGGGATACCCAAAGAGCAAACGCTCTTTTAAGCAAAGGTGGAGACAAGCTATACTCAAGCTTTTTAGAGGCTATGAATGACTTTTTGGCAGAAATCAAAGATAGCAACCTAAAAGCAGATATAAAAGCCGAAAAAATAAGCCAGATAGGGGATGCTTTTGCAAAAATGCAAAAAGTAGCCAACTACGAAGACCCCGAAATCTTTAAACACGGCATTATTAAAAACACAATCAAAACTATCATTTTGAGTGCAAAAAAAAATTACAAAAACAAAGAGTGCCTACAAGAGCTTATTGAATTGATAGAAGCTTTACAAGAGGAATTGACAGATGTCTCTATTTAGCAAAGAGGAGTTATTTGAATTTTTAAAAGAGACAAAAGAAACTCTTGAGGCTGATGGTTTAAAGCAAAAAGAGGTTCCAAAATTATCAAGGAAAGCTTTCAAAAGATGGCTACAAGAGTTCATTGCTCCTCTAAAAGAAGAGATTGCATCTATAAACCCACTGCCCATAGAGCAAAAAGCCTATAGAATTAAAAGAGCCTTTAGTGATTTTCATTACTTTAGAAAAACTTACTTTCCACACTACTACAAAATAGAAGAGGAGAGTATATTACAAGAGGACCTAAAAAGAATATACTACATCATTAGAAATAAAAAGGGTAAGAATACTCCAGGTAAAAAGTTTGCAATTGCTGCTCCTAGAGGCTTTGGAAAGAGTACTGATGTTGCACTTACCTTTATTGTCTATGTTATAGCTTACGAGCTAAAGCATTTTGTTACGCTCTTCTCAGATGCAGTAGAACTAACAGAGCTTGAGATAGAGGCTATAAAAGCTGAACTAGAAGAAAACCCCAGACTAAAACAGGATTTTCCTGATATATGTGGCATTGGCAATAGTTGGAAAGTAGGAGATATAGTTACAAAAAACAATATCAGAATCAAAGGATATGGCAGTGGAAAAAGAGTAAGAGGTGTAAAACACGGCACCTTTAGACCAGATCTTACAATTATAGATGATCTAGAAAATGATGAAAATGTAAAAAATCCACGCCAAAGAGACAAGCTTGAAGATTGGTTAGATAGTGCAGTAGATAACCTCGCAGGTGTAGATGATATTATGGATATTATATATATTGGAACTTTGCTACACAAAGATAGTGTCTTGGCTAGAAAACTCAAGTTGGCTTTTTGGCACCCAAAAATTTATAAAGCAATACTCAGATTTCCAAAGAGAATGGACCTTTGGGATATATATGAAAATCTCTACAAAACAAAAGGAGAAGAGAAAGCTCATAAATTTTATTTGAAAAATAGACTACAAATGGATAGTGGTGCTAAGCTTTTGTGGAGTGGAGCATCTTTGGAATCTTTGATGAAGAAAAGAATAAGAAATAAAAAATCATTTGAAAAAGAGCAACAAAACAATCCAGGAAGTGAATTTGCAACATTTGACAGTGCCAAGTTTCAAATCATCTCAAAGACTCAAGCACCAAAGCTTGTCAAAAAATTTCTATTTACCGATTTCAAGGGGGATAGCATCAAAGGAGATTACTTTGCTCTAGTTGCTGGTGGATTTGATGAGAGTGGCAAAAAGCTCTACATCTACTACTCTTACAGAAGCCAAATCAAAGGATTAAAAGCAGTAAACCACCTAGTAGAACTATACAACAAAGAGAACTTCTATTTAATAGGTGGAGAGACAAACGGAGGTTTTTATCTCTACCGTGATTGGTTTAAAGATAAGTGTATAGAAACTTTGGGTGTAATACCAAATACTAGGTTTATCCATAATAAAGATAAAAAAGAGGATCGTATAGCAGAGCTTGAATTTCCACTTATGGATAGTGACCCTGATATTATCTTTGTAGGGGAGCATATAGAATTGTTCAGAGAACTTGATGATTTTCCAGAAGCTATAAATGATGATCTAAGTGATGCACTGTCTGGACTCTGGAGACTTGTTAGGCTCAAAAAAAATTCAAAACCTCGAACAAACAAAAAACATATCAAAAAAAGATACAAAGGATATAGATAATGCCTAAAAATACCAAAACAAAAAAGAGAACTCTCTATCAGTTACAAAAAAATATTCTCCTCTTTTCCAATGAATTGCCAGTCTATAAAGAATGGTTAGATGATTTTGAGATACAAAAAATAGAGAGTGATGCCAGTGTACTGAGTGCAGTCAGCATCAGAAAGAGTACTTCACTCAAAAAAGAGTTAGTAATCACCACCAAAAACAAAGCCATCAAAGGCGAACTCGAAAAGATTTTAAACTACAATTTTAGAAGCCAAGTACTTGATACATTTCTGCAAGGCTTTAGTGTATTTGAGCTGAACTGGTATGAAAAAGAGTATCTTTTCTATCCAAAACCAATAGAAAGAGATTATAGAATGTTCTCTTTGCAAGATGAGAAACTCTTTTATAATCTCCAAGAGGTAGATAGATACAAAGCAATACATCTAATCAGTCGTGCCAAATTTAATGCACCTCTTGGCAGACCACTCTACTATACGCTTTTCTGGTTACGCAAGTTCAAAGCAGCTTCACTCGAATTTTGGATAGAGTTTTTAGAGAGATTTGGCACCCCATGGGTAGTGGGCAAAACAGATGGAGATAAAAACATACTGGCTGAAGAGTTATACTCTATGCTTGGAGGAGATGTAGCAGTAATAGAAGAAAATGACAATATAGAGCTACAGACTCCGACAAATAAAGGAGGATTCAAAGAGATAGTAGAGTATCTGGATAATCAAATCAATCGTGCTATTTTGGGTGGAAATTTGACTGCAAATGTCCAAAGTGGCTCTTATGCAGCAGCCAAGACACACAAAGAGTTAAGCGAAGATTTAGCCCTGAGTGATACAAACTTACTAAAAGAAGCTATCAAAGAGTTAATAGCCAAATTCAAAGAGTTAAATTATATAAAAGAGAATATAGAATTTACTCTAAAAGACCAAGATGATCCAAATATAGAATTAGCCACAAGAGATGCAAACATCAAAAATATTATGGGTGATAACTTCAAGTTTACAAAAGAGTATCTGGTTAGAACCTATGGTATAGATATAGAAGAAAACCACTCATCACAAAAACTTATCCCAAACAAAACCAAAAATCCAAAACCGCTAAGCTACCAAGATGATCAACTCAAAGAGCTTGATACAAAAAAACTCTCAAATGAACTTGAACAAATCTATACAATCATAGCCTCATCAAGCTCATATGAAGAGGCACTGTCAAAAATAGAGAAGTTTGACAATCCAAAATTTGAATCTATGCTAGAGAGTTATATTTTTGCAAATGGAGTATTAAGTGAGCTTGAGCAGTGATACAAAACAGATAGCTAAACTCCCCCCAAAAGAGGCGATAGAGTACCTAAGACAAAAGGGATACAAGCTAACCTTTAATTACAAAGAGCTAATGCACCAAGCCCACCACAAAGCCTTTACAGTAGCCAAAATACAACGCCTTGATCTACTATCAGATATAAAAGAGTCTATCATAAAAGCACAAAAAGAGGGTAAGAGTTTTTATGAGTGGAAAAGAAGCATAAAACCAACCCTTATCAAAAAAGGGTGGTGGGGAGAAGTAGAAGCAATAAATAGGCAAACAGGTGAAATAAAAACCATAACAGTAAATACACACCGCCTAAAGACTATCTTTTATACAAATACTCGCGTAGCCTACCAGGTACAAAAAGCAAAAAAAATTTATAGCGATAAAAATATCAAATATCTGAGATATTCAGCCATACTAGATAGCTCCACCAGAAAGAGCCATAGAAGATTGCATGGAACCATTTTGCCAAAAGATGATGAGTGGTGGCGTACCCACTTTCCACCAAACGGCTGGAACTGTAGATGCAAAGTAGTAGCCATACCCCCACACAAAACTCCCAAAATCACAGATAAATCAACATTACCAAAAGATGCAGTAGAACCAGATTGGGCTTATGATATACAAGATGGTGGACTCTTTGACAGATACAAAGGTGGCAAGATTGAAGAACAAGCAAACAGCAGTTACAAAGATTTCAATCTCCCAGATGCAAAAGAGATAAAAGAGCAAAATCTTCCATCAGCTCCACCAAGATACAAAGATATAAAAGACAAAAAAGAAGCTCTTGAAATCTTAAAACAAGAGATATTAGGAGGCAAAAAGGAAGCCACCATCAGGACACCCATA